>Ga0272443_10000283_pt1 | contig 96533 bp, 103 predicted proteins | sample SSMAcet12_FD_193581 | JGI IMG/M metagenome (GOLD analysis project Ga0272443, IMG submission 193581) | Marine sediment archaeal communities from Little Sippewissett salt marsh, Falmouth, MA, United States - SSM-Acet-12 | ecosystem: Environmental > Aquatic > Marine > Wetlands > Sediment ... | reverse complement strand
GAAGTATCGGCTCCCTTGCTCACCACCACCCTTCGCCGCGCCCTAATCCTGAGCAATCCCTGAGCAAAGAAAAAGCCTACACCGATTTATCTCAGTGTAGGCTTTTTCTGCGCCGAAGGGCGCGTCGAAGGATGGTGAGCCGCCTTGGTCTCGAACCAAGCACACCCGCCTTAAAAGGGCGGTGCTCTACCGGATGAGCTAGCGGCCCAGAACAGAAGTCTGAATTCGGAATCCAGAAAACAGATAACTTAATCGCGCTTTTTTCTGACCTCTGTCATCTGTCTTCCGACTTCCGCAAAATTAATGTGAAATCTCTTCTTCTTTCTGTTTAAGAACTTCTTCGATCCGTTTAGTATATTGATCGGTAAGTTTCTGTATCTTTTCCTTGGCCAGAAACTTGTCGTCTTCCGTTAACTTGTTGTCTTTCTCAAGCGTAGCGGCTTTATCGTTACACTGGTGCCGCGTATTTCTTATCGACACTCTGCCTTCCTCGGCGATCCGATGCAGGGTCTTTTTCAGTTCATCCCGCCTCTCGTGTGTAAGCTGAGGCAGGCTCAACCTTATATTTTTACCGTCATTCATGGGAGTTATACCCACATCGGATATCAGTATAGCTTTTTCTATGGCGTTTATCGACCCTTTATCCCAGGGTTGTATGACTATCAACCGCGCTTCCGGGGCACTTATGTTCGCCAATTGCTTGAGAGGCGTCTTCGTGCCGTAATAATCCACCTTTACCGCGTCTACAAGGCTGGGATGCGCTCTGCCCGTCCTTATAGTCAGAAACTGCTTGTTTATGGCCTCGACAGCGGCCTGCATCTTTGCTTCCGCTTCTTTGGTCAATTTGCCGACTTCAGTATTGTCCGCCATAATACCCACTCCTTCTTTTCGTAGTGTGTATCTCCTACACGTCAACTCAAAAGAACAAACCGGCAGTGGACTCAGGAGATCGTCGTCCCGATCTTCTTGCCTTCCAGGACTTTTTTAAGGTTCCCTTTTTTCTTGATATTGAACACTACTATGGGAAGATCATTGTCCATACAAAGGCTGACAGCCGTAGCGTCCATGACCTTGAGTTTGTTCTGCAGGACTTCCATAAAATCCAGTTTATCGAATTTTTTAGCGTTCTTATGCTTTACGGGATCTTTTGTATAGACCCCGTCGACTTTAGTAGCTTTGAGTATACAGTCAGCGCCGATCTCTACTGCCCTGAGCGCGGCGGCGGTATCTGTAGTAAAATAAGGATTACCAGTACCGCACACGAAAATGATCACTCTTCCCTTTTCCAGGTGCCGGACCGCCCTGCGCCTTATGTATGGCTCGGCCAGCTCATGCATCTCTATTGCCGTCAACACCCTGGTATATACGCCTTCCTTTTCCAGCGCGTCCTGGAGCGCTAAACCGTTCAACATGGTAGCCAGCATGCCCATGTAATCAGCAGTAGACCGGTCCATACCTTCGGAAGCCGCGGCTAACCCCCTGAAGATATTACCTCCTCCTATTACTATAGCTATCTGGCAGTTTTTGTCGTATACTTCTTTTATCTGTGAAGCGATCGATTTGTTTACCACGGGGTCTATCCCGTAACCCATCTCCCCCATAAGCGCTTCACCGCTCAGCTTTAAAACAACTCTTCGTATTTTTTTCTGTCTTTTATTTTCTTGTGGCATCCGCCGCTCTCCGCGCTTATTATGCCTGTTCGCCTAGTTCGTACCTTACAAACCTTTTAATAACGATATTCTCACCGATCCTTGCTATAAGCTGTGTGATCATATCTTTCATATTGATGTTCGGGTCCTTGATGAAAGGCTGCTCCAGAAGGCATACTTCTGAAAAATATTTGTCTACCTTCCCGCCGACGATCTTCTCCACGACATCGGCAGGTTTATCCTTGATCTGGCTGCGGAATATATCTTTTTCTTTTTCTATGACATCCTCCGGGACATCTTCTTTCGCGATGTAAAACGGGTTTGATGCCGCTATCTGCATACATATCTCTTTTACGGCTTTTTTGAAATCATTGTTGCGAGCCACAAAATCCGTCTCACAGTTCACCTCGATAAGCACACCTATGCGATTACCCATATGTATGTAACTTTCGACAAGGCCCTGGCCCGCGATCCTTGATGATTTTTTAGCCGCTTTGGCTATCCCTTTTTTTCTGAGGATCTCCACCGCTTTTTCGATATCTCCGTTGGATTCTTTCAGCGCTTCCTTACACTCCATCATGCCGGCGGAGGTCTTAAATCTTAATTTTTTTACCGCGTCTAAAACACTCATTTTCTCTCCCTTATAATATATTTTCGTATATCCGGACAGCTTACCCTAAACTTATATCGCCGTCGATCGTCTTGTCCTCATCTTCTTCAGAAGGCTCCTCTTCCTCAAACGTGGGTTCCTCCTGTGGTCTTTCTTCTCCCGTGTCTTCTTCGGCCGGCCCATCATCGGGTGAGCCCGCCGGCTCTTCCTGTTGTCCACCCGGCGCGGTCTCTTCCTGCGGCTCTTCCTCACCGTCTGCCGTCTCTTCCTGCGCTTTAACAGGTGTTACTGTACCGTTAAATTCGTTGCTGCCCTTCAGCACTGCATCCGCCAATGTCGTGCAAATATAGTTTATGGATTTTATAGCGTCATCATTCCCGGGGATGGGAAAATCCACGATGTCCGGGTCTGAATTCGTATCAAGAAGGGCTATAACGGGAATGCCCAGTTTTTTCGCCTCAAGGACCGCTATGTTTTCCGCGTCGGAATCTATGATGATGATCGCCGAAGGCAGGTCTTTCATATCACGTATACCCTTCAGGTTTTTGAGCAACTTTTCCTCTTCCCTGTCCATCTGGACTCTTTCCTTCTTCGCCAGAGAAGTATATATCTCGCTTTTTTTCGTTTCCTGCAAGTGGTCCAGGCGGTCCACACTTTTACGGATAGTGTTAAAATTGGTAAGACATCCCCCCAGCCATCTTTCATCAACATAGAACATACCGCACCGCTGGGCTTCTTCTTTTATGATATATTTCGCCTGTTTTTTTGTGCCTACAAAAAGCACTTTCCCGCCCTTCCGGGACAGGTCATACACGAAATCCACAGCTTTCTGCAATGCTTCCTCCGTTTTTTCCAGGTCGATTATATATATACCGCTCTTTTTCCCGAATATGAACTTCTTCATTTTCGGGTTCCACTTGTTGGTCTGATGCCCGAAATGGACACCGTTTTCCAGCAACTCTCTAATTGTCTTTGACGCTACAGGCATTTCTTTCCTCCTTTGCTCAGTTCCGGCCGCATATTGCGCAATTAGAAGCCCACCCGGGCCCATTGCGCGCGTACACTGGCAACTGTTTGCGATTTTACGATAATACGCTGAACGATTATTATAATAAAAATATTTATAATTTCAAGCATTTTATGCGTTTTCACGGCAAATCTTGAGCACTGTCCACTATCCGCTGCTTTTATCGGCAAACTGTATCTCGTAAAGTCTTTTGTATAAAGGATTTCGATGCAATAATTCTTCGTGCTTCCCTATATCCACAATAGAACCGTTATCTACGACCACTATCTTGTCGGCATGGGTGACGGTGCTGAGCCTGTGAGCTATAGCAATAACTGTACGGCCCTCCATAAGGTTATTTATCGCGTCCTGGACCAGTTTTTCACTTTCGGAATCAAGCTGGGAAGTAGCTTCGTCAAGAATAAGTATCGGAGGATTTTTATAAACAGCCCTTGCCAGAGCCAAGCGCTGCCGTTGCCCCCCGGATAGCCTTATGCCCCTCTCCCCGATCACAGTGTCATATTTTTCGGGAAATTCCTTTATAAACATATGCGCGTTAGCCGCTTCCGCCGAACGGATAAGTTTTTCCTCGTCTATATCGTCTTCATGCCCGTAACACAGGTTGGCCTTGAGTGTATTATTGAAAAGAATGGTCTCCTGCGTGACCAGCCCGATCTTTTCTCGTAATGACCTTATGGTATACTCCCGTATATCGATCCCGTTGATCTTGACACTACCGGAATCCGGGTCATAAAAGCGCGGGATGAGGTTTACGAGCGATGTTTTCCCGCCGCCCGACGGCCCCACTAAAGCGACTATCTCCCCTTTTTTGACCGACAGGTTTACATTTTTCAGCACTTCTTCCTTGTCATAACCGAAAGAAACGTTTTCGAAGGTTATCTCACCGCCAAAGTCTTTCATGTCACGGGCATCCGGTTTTTCTTTTACCGTCACCGGTGTATCCAGTATCGCGAAGATCCTCTCCGCGGCGGCAAGCGCCTGCTGGTTTATCCCGTAAACATTGCTCAGTTTCTTCGCGGGTTTCATAAGAGACAAAATAGCGGCAATAAAGGCGATGAAAGGACCGGCGGACAATTCACCGTTTACAATGCTTTTACCCGCCATCCATAAAATTATAGAGATACACGCGATAGAAAAAAATTCCGTCAACGGGCTGACTATTTTCATCCTTTTGATAGTCCTCATGCTGAGTTTATAAAATATATGATTTTGTGAGAAAAACCGTTTTTTTTCGTAATTTTCCATATTAAAAGATTTTACAAGTTTTATCCCCGAGATCGTCTCAAGGAGCATATTGCTTATATCGGCTATCTTCTCCTGGGATTGTGTGCTTATCTTTCTTAACCGCTTCCCTATCTTGATCACTGGAAAAAGTATAAGCGGGAACACTACAGCCGCAACCAAAATAAGGGCCCATGGTATGGCAAAATATATTTTGATAGTTATGAGCGTGACCAGATAGGTAACTATCTTTATTGGCATAAGAAAGGAATCGGCTATCCCGGTACTTATAGCATCTCTTATGACCGCCGCGTCATGCGTTATGCGCGCCATAAGTAACCCTGTGGGGTTATGGCTGTAAAAATCCATCGAAAGGCCCAGTAATTTTTCGTATATAGCGTTTTTTACATCCCTTATGACCCTTTGGCTGAGGTCACACATAAAATATGTCTTTAAAAAATCAAACAGTGTCTTCAAGGCGAAGGTCACTACTAAAAACAGTATCAGCACCTTCAAAAGGTCCATAGACGGCATAGCATTGACTTTGTTCACCAGGTTTGACACAAATACCGGCGCATCTACTTCCTCCGGTAATATGATATTTTTTCCGGAAACTATCTTATCCACTACAGGTATTATCAATGCCAGCGGGGAAGCTTCAAAGACAGAAGCAAAGATCATACATATTATGCCCAGCCCAAAGATCCCCGAATGCGGGGAGATCAATTTAAGAAATCTTGTATAAATATTCATTTTCTGTTATTTTTCATCGATCCCGGATCCGGCCCAGGGATAGCCGGGATAACGATTTTTCATCGGGGTAAATTCTAACATATACGGGTATTATTGTCTATGTATATAGCCAGAAAATAGCCCTGCAGGTTCGGGATATCGGATTGCGGATTTGGAGTAAAACCAGATCCCAACCCCCGGATCCCAGATCCTAATATCCCCTTGCCCCCGTTCAGTGATAGTGGTATAATCTCACAGGTTAACTTCTTTACGTAATATCAATAGAAAGTTTGGGTATAAATGGATAAGTTAAGATTAGGCGTTGTGGGAACAGGGCATCTGGGAGCATTTCACGCGAAAGTATATAAATCCATACACCGCAAAGGGAAGATACATTTCGCGGGTATATGCGACGTGCGAAAAGACCGGGCAAAAGAAATAGCGAAAAAATACAATATATCTTATTATACGGATTATAATGAATTACTAGACAAAGTAGATGCTGTCAGTATAGTCGTACCCACTAACCTTCATCACAAAGTAGCCAAAGATTTTCTGCAGTCCGGCAAACACGTCCTTATAGAAAAACCAATAACCAAAACACTGAAAGAAGCTGATGAACTTATAAAGATCGCCAAGGAAAAAAAACTTATAATCCAGGTCGGGCATATCGAAAGATTTAACTCCGCCGTCCTTGCCATTGAACCTTATCTGTCAAAACCCAAATTCATAGACTGCCAGCGTCTTGGATCGATCAAGAAGAAAAAACGCATCAAAGATGTCGGAGTAGTACTTGACCTTATGATACACGATATTGATATCATACTTTCCCTGGTGAATTCAAAAGTCAAAGATATTGAAGCTTTCGGGCAAAGCACCGTTTCAGACCATGAGGACGTGGCCAATGTACGCCTGACTTTCCAGGACAACACCATAGCCGACATAACCGCGAGCAGGGTCACCAAAGAGGAAGTACGCAAACTCAGGATCTTCCAGGAACATTCCTATATACTGCTGGATTATATGCACCATGAGGCTTTTTTGTTCAAAAAAAACGATAATCTTAAAAAAACCAGAATACGATTCAGGAAAAAAGACGCGTTAAAAGTCGAGTTGAAATCTTTTATTAATTCCGTAAAAAATAACCGTAAACCGCTCGTTTCCGGTATTGAGGGGCGCCAGGCCCTGCGGGTCGCGCTTGACATCCTTGATAAAATACATGGTTGATCTATTAAGTTTTATCATCCGCCGGGTTTTCCCCTGACAAGATGGACAATAATAAACACAATATATTCATAATAGCCGGAGAACTTTCCGGTGATATGCGCGCAGCGGAACTCCTTAAAGAGCTGAGCGCGTCCGTACCCGATATATCTTTCTGGGGTATCGGCGGCGATAATATGGCCCTCCAGGGAGTCGAATTGATAGAACACATACGGTCTTTATCTATCATAGGCGTCGCCGAAGCTATAAAAAAACTTCCCAGTATAAGAAAGCAATACAATAAATGCGTAAATGAGATAGAGAAACGCCGGCCTGCCGCGGCTATACTCATCGATTACCCGGGTTTCAATCTGCGCATGGCGGAATATCTTCACAAAAAAGGTATTCCTGTCATATACTACATAATCCCCCAGGTATGGGCATGGGGACAGGACAGGGTAAAAAAACTCAGAAAATTCGTCGATAAAATAATAGTACTTTTTGAGTTTGAGAAACTTTTTCTTAAAAAACACGGTATAAGTTCCGAGTTTATCGGGCACCCCCTCGTAGACAGGTTCCCCGCTGATATCCCCGCCGAAAAGAGCCCGCGCACACTCACGATCTCGCTTTTACCCGGCTCCAGGGTAAATGAGATAAATACTATTTTCCCGGTGATGCTTGAAGCTTCCAGGATAATACGCGACTCACTTGACAAAGATGTGCGGTTCATCCTGGCTGAGACCAGCAACATCGGCCCCGCGCTGTACGATACCATATTGCGGAATTATTCCAGGCTTAAGATACAAAGGATCAAAGATAACACCCGGGACGCGCTGGCACAATCTGATTTCGCTGTTATAACCTCCGGGACAGCTACCCTTGAAGCGGCATTGATGGAAAAACCTTTTATTTTGACGTACAAATCCTCTTTATTCACGTCAATATGCGGATATTTGTTCATCAAAATACCGTATTTAGGCCTTGTCAATATCATCGCCGGTAAAACAGTGGCGCCGGAAATGCTTCAATATAACGCGACCCCTGATAAAATAGCGGCCAAAGTCCTTGAATTGCTTAAAAACGGACCCAGGATGGAACAGATCAAAAAAGACCTTAAAAAAGTAAAAAAATCTTTAGGGGATAAAGGCGCCAGTTACCGCGCTGCCCAGTCGATCTCTAATTATATCAAAACACAAATTGGTCCAGGATTATAGGCCCTTGGCTCTGGGGGTTGGGATCTGGTTTTACCCCAGATCCGAAATCCTATATCCCAAATCCTGCATGGCTATATAGCTATAACGACGATGCCGTTGTCATCAGCTTTTTTAAGAAACTCTTCTTTTTGGACCAGGAACATCTTACCGCTTTCTATCGCGATAGCTTTATAACGGTTTTTAACCAGGTTGTTCATGGTTTCCAGCCCTACGGTGGGTATATCCCATCTCATATCCTGGTCGGGTCTCGCGACTTTTACCATAATACACCCTTCCCCGGCCAGTTCTTTGCCTCTTTCGAGCGCCGCGTCCGTACCTTCCACAGCTTCCACGGCCACTATTTCCCCGTTTTTCACGATCACCGTCTGCCCGATATCCATACCGGACAGTTTTTTAGCCGCTATATATCCGAATTTCACGTCCCGGTCAAGCGCGTTATCCGGCGTCAAAACACTCAACGTCCCGCTGCCGGGTACAAGGTGAGCTAAATAACCGGAGGGATCTATAACGTTAATTCCGATCTTCCTGAGCCACTCTGTGAGTAATCTTAGAAGCGTATAATCCTTTTTGTCCCTGACTGAATTAAAAAATGATCTGCGGGACTTGTCCGTCATATCCCGGTAAATATGTTCTTTTCTGACCTTGCCCAGCATTGCCAGTCTTTTTATGCGGTCCCGTACCATCAAAAAGGTCATCCGCGCATATTGGTCATAGTCCAGCCAGTAAACTTTGTCGCTGACTTCATCAAGAACGGGATCTCCCGCGCCTTTAAGCGCAAAAACCGTGACTTTTTCGCCCCGTGCCGCAGCGGACCTTACAAACTCCAGCGGAAGATCTCCTCCACCCGCTATTAAACCAAGCTTATCCTTCATGATCATATTCATTCAAGTATTTGAAAAATTTTTATTCCGGTTTATCCACTACGCTGAACATAAGATCGCCTTCGCATATCACATCGTCCCCGACTTTTATTTCCCCGTGTGTTTTGACGATGTTTGACCGTATGACTTTGACTACTTCCACGTGTATCAAGAGCTGATCCCCGGGAACGGCAGGTTTCCGGAATTTAACGTTATCTATGGTCATGAAAAAGGCCAGTTTTTCCCCGGCACCGCCGTCTATAAGGGCAAGTATACCGCCCGCCTGCGCCATCGCTTCCACCATCAACACACCCGGCATAATAGGTTCACCGGGGAAATGCCCCTGGAAAAAAGGTTCATTCATTGTGACATTCTTTATGGCTTTTATCCATTTCTCCTTTTCATAATCAATGACCCTGTCCACTAGAAGAAAAGGATATCTGTGAGGTATCTTTGACATTATCTGTTTTATGTCTATTATTTTGTCACTCATATTTGTCCCCCTTTTTGCGTATATCGTATCCTGTATATAGTTTACAGATACCAGATATCAGAAAACAGAAGACAGATCACAGAAGTCAGCAGTCAGCAGTGAATAACGAACGATCATCTTTCATTTTCTAACCCCTGCCCACTATCCACTAGCATACACAATATTTCTCAGCTATCGCCCTGACAAGCATCGCGTTCATCCGGTGGCCTGACCTTACCGCTATGATCTTCCCTTCTATAAAAACTCCCAGCATATACAGATCCCCTACCAGGTCCAGGATCTTATGCCTGACCGGCTCATTGGGGAATCTGAGTTTTGTCCCGACAGGGCCTTCGTCATCCATAACAAGCGTGTTCTGGTAATCCGCGCCCCGTCCCAACCCTGCTTTTAATAACGCTTCGGCTTCTTTTTTAAGGCAGAATGTCCTGGCAGGGGCTATTTCATTTCTGAAGGAATCCCTGTCAAGTTTTATGGAAAACGTCTCATCAGGTATGGAAGGACAATCATAAGTTATCGTATAAGATATCTCAAGCCCGCCGCCGGGTATTATCGTTATTGAAGCGTTCTTTTCCTCTATCTTGACCGGTTCCAGTACCTTCACGATATTCCTGGGAGCGTCCTGGTGTTTGATCCCGGCATCTGTCAGAATATCCAGAAAACCCAAGGCGCTTCCGTCCAGGGCGGGTAATTCCTCACCTGATACATCTATAAACATATTATCGATGCCCAGGCCCCATAGGGCGGCCATCAGATGTTCCACGGTCTGTATATACACCTCTTCAAAACCTGCGGTGCTTCTTCGTTCCGGGCCGTTTTTTACAGCCATCCCCCCTATGCGGAAAGAAGGTCTTCCCGCAAGGTCACCCCTGCAAAACACTATCCCGGTATCGGGGGCTGCCGGCATACAGGCTACTTTTGCTTCTTTGCCGCTCTGCAGGCCTTTACCGGAAAAACTCAATTCCTTGTTGATCGTGCGTTGATTCATACTTGTCCCACGGGATATCACATATCAGCGGGCAAAAATAAGGGGCAAATACGGTCAACCCTGTTATTCACCCCTTATTATAAAGTCCGAACATCATCCGGCCCGGTATCACTTATTTATTAAGTCGTTTCAGGACCTCATCAGTAACATCAAATCCCTCTTTGGAAAACATGATATTACGGGCATCGAAGATATAATCATATTTTTCTTTTTGCCCGATATCTTCGACAACCGCCTGTATATCAGATATAACTTCTTTGAACATGTCGTTCTTCTTGTTAAGAAGTTCCTGCCTGGTATCCCTGTCAAAATCATTCAATGCCGATATCTGTGAATCCAGTTCCTGCTGCTTGGCCGCTTTCGCGTCTTCGCTCAACAGTTCGGCTTCATCTCTTATCTTCCGGATCTCTTCTACCTTTTTATTGCGCTCCTCCGTCCTTTGCGAGGTGACATCGGTAAGTTCCTGGTCAAATGTCTTGCTTTTCTCATATTCATAAAACGCTCTACGCAAATCAACCGAACCTATCTTCAAGGCATAGGCGGATGATGTCATAAAAGCAACCCCTAGAAAACAGATGATACAGAACATTGCGATCTTCTTCATAACACTCTCCTTTTTTGAATATATAAAATTATATTGTAAACGCTTTTGCCTTAAACAACAACCTTAGACTCAATATTTTTAAAAAAAGTTCCGTCAAGGCATCATTTCTTCATTTATACCGTCTCGGCTGCTTGGCCGCAGCCTCGCGGCATAAATTCGCATGGCTGACTTGACGTCTCGCTATGCTCGACGTAAGTCAGATGCTCATTTCCCCCCTTGCTCCTGCCTCTGGCGCTTACTAGTTTTAAAGATCCTTTTTCATTTATACCGTCTCGGCTGCTTGGCCGCAGCCTCGCGGCATAAATTCGCATGGCTGACTTGACGTCTCGCTATGCTCGACGTAAGTCAGATGCTCATTTAAAAGCCGTGGCTTACGCTGAAATAGAACTGCCCTTCTTTTTCATCATCGTAGTTGTCGTTCAATGGGAAACCATAATCAAGCTTCACGGGGCCTATCGGCGTCTTTACCCTCACACCTATACCCGTACCCTGTTTATACCCACCGCTGTGTTTTGACCCGCTCACATCGGTATCATTACCGGAAAAAATGTCTCTTACGCTGGCCCATACATTACCTACATCATAGAAAACCGCGCCTTTGATCATATTTTTATATATGGGGAAAGTCACCTCCGCGTTCCCTATTACAAGCGCTTCGCCTCCTATCGCCACATTTGAACCGGGGTCCCTCGGGCCGACCGCTCTTTGCTCGTATCCCCTTATGGTGGTAGCTCCTCCCGCGAAATATCTTTCATAGATAGGGATATCATCGGAATCACCGTAATTATCGGATAAACCCACTCTCCCTTTCAGTTCCAATACCACGTTCTCGATTATACTGTGATAATAACTCCCGTGGAACCACCCTTTGACAAAATCTTTATCTCCGCCTATAAATCCGCCGGCGTTTTCAAGTGAACATCCGGTTATGAACCCTTTTGTGGGGGAAAATCTGTTATCTCTTCTATCATAGCTCACGTTCCAGGTCAAACGGCTTATGAGGTTCGTACCCGATTCTTTACGCAAAGCTTCTGTCGCGTTATCCGGGATAGAGGATATCTTGACTTCCTCCAGATTGTAAATAAGGCCCATAGCCAGATATTCCGTAAGCTCTTTCCCGAATCTCAGGCTTCCGCCTGTCCTGGTCTCATCGTATCCGTATCCGGAAATACCGGACCTGTCATGTTGTTCCCGGTATACATCGAACCCGAAGAGAAGCGGATACCCAAGTATCCAGGGATCGGTCCAGCTTAAAAAATAATTCGTCCTGGAGGATCCCACTTCCGCGCGCACTGTAAGATCCTGTCCTCCCCCGGTGAAAGCGGGAAAATCCATGATATCAAAGTTTTTCTGCCGTATCTGCGCAAACCCTATGAATGAATCTATCGAACTGTATCCGCCCCCGAAAGAAAATTCACCGGTCTTTGTCTCTTTCACTGTCACGTTAAGGTCTTTTACGTCTTTCTCTTCGGTCGGCACCGTTTCGAAATAAACATCCTCAAAAAATCCCAGGTTATATATCCTTTCCTTGCTGCGCCTGAGGCTCTTCCCGTCATAACGTTCCCCCGGATAGACCCTGACTTCCCTGCGTATCACATTATCCCGGGTCTTTGTATTACCCAGGATATTGATCCTGCCCACATATATCTCATCATGAGAATCGATGATATATGTCAGGTCCATCCTGTCGGTCGTGGGATTATACCTGTGCTGCATGTCGATCTCCGCGTTCATATAGCCCCTGTCGTAATAGAACAACCTCACGTTCTCTATATCTTCTTTCATCATCTCATAGTCGAACGGATCGTCGGTTCTCATCAGTATAAGGTCCCTGACCTCCTCTCCCGGGAAAGCAAGTTCCCCGGTGACTTTTATGTCACCGACTAGATATTTTTTGCCTTCATCTATGACGACAGTGATATAAATATCCTTATCGTTCTCGGAATATTCCACCCGGCTTGATGTCTGCACATCAAGAAACCCTTTTGTCCTGTAATATGTGGCTATTCTGGCAAGGTCCGATTCGAATTTTTCTTCGTCAAAAGCGCCTTTTCTGATGAACCACCACGCGGTCCTGATAGACATCAGTTTTTTTAACTCTCCGCTTGGAATACTAAAGTTTCCCTCAAAATCGATCTGTTTCACGCGTAACGCCATACCTTCATCTATGACGAAAATAACATCGGCACGATCGCCTGTTTCGTTCGTCTCTATCCGGTATTCTACGTTAACATGGTAATAGCCCTCGTCCACATAATAGGATTTTATCGCCGAAACATCATTGGCGATCTGGTTGAAATCCAGGAGAGCTCCCTCTTTGATGGTTATTTTATTTAAAAGTTTAGAGCGTTTAAGCTTTACGTTGCCCTGAAATTTTATGTCAGCTATAAGCGGTTTTTCGACAACGGTGATCATGACCAGGATGCCTTCGGCATGTTCTTCCACTTCTATGAACACATCGCTGAAAAACCCCATAGCATACAGCCTTTTCAACTCCTTGTTCAATGCCGATTCCTCGAAAATATCTCCCGGCTGTATTTTCAGCCGATTCACTATGGTCGCGGTACTTATCGAGGAATTACCTTTTATCTGTATATCCGCTATCCTTTTTTCTGTCGACTGGGCTTGCGCGTTTACGCAAAAAACCGGGATCAACAGCGCCGCAAAAAACATTGCGATGACAATATATTTTGTTTTCATCAAAATCCTTCCTCCTCTTCCAGCCTGGAGAGATTGCTGAACTTTGTATATTCCGACAAAAAAGCCAGCCTTACTGTTCCGACCGGTCCATTCCTTTGTTTAGCCAGTATCACATCGGATATACCCTTGTTTTCTTCCGTTGGATTATAATATTCTTCGCGGAACAGTAAAAAGACCAGGTCCGCGTCCTGTTCTATCGCTCCTGATTCCCGGAGATCTGAAAGCCTCGGCCGGTGGTCTTCACGCTGCTCTACGGCCCGGGAAAGCTGACTTACGGCTATAACAGGGACGTTTATTTCTCTTGCCAGCGCTTTAATGGACCTGGAGATCTCTGATATCTCCTGCTGTCTGTTCTCCCTCGTGGCCCCGCGCATGAGTTGTAGATAATCTACCACTATCAGCTGTATATCATGTTTAGACTTTAACCTTCGGCATTTCGCGCGTAACTCGAGAGAAGATATGCCGGGAGTATCGTCGATGAAGATCGGAGCTTCGGAAAGTTTCTGCGCGGCGTCTACAAGCTTCGGCCAATCGGTCTGTGAAAGAAAACCCGTGCGCACCTTGTGCGCGTTGACATGCGCTATAGAACACAACATCCTCTGGGCCAGCTGTTCCTTGGACATTTCCAGGCTGAAAAAGACACAGGGTATCTGCCCGACGACCCCCACATATTCCATTATCGAGGCCGCTAAAGCGCTTTTCCCCATGGACGGGCGGCCGGCCATGACGATGAAATCGGATCTTTGAAGTCCCGCGGTCATTATGTCAAGGTCATAAAACCCGGTGGCTATCCCGGTAACATTTTCTTTCCGCTGATATAATTTATCTATCGTCGATATGCTTTCTTTAACTATTTCTTTCATGGCGGATGTTTCCTTGCCGTGTTTTTTCTCGGAAGTGATCTCGAATATAAGCTGTTCCGACCTGTCCAGGAGTTCATCCACGTTCGATGACGAATCATAGCTTTCCGATACAATATGCGTGGCCGTGGCGATAAGCCGCCTTAAAAGGTATTTTTCTTTTACTATTTTCGCGTAATGGTCGATATTAGCGGATGTGGGAATACTGTTGGCGAGTTCCGTAATATGCGCGGGGCCGCCCACACTGTCAAGTACATCCCTTTTTTTCAGTTCTTCGATCAGCGTTACGATATCTACACCCTGGTTTTCATCGTAAAGCTTTACGATCGCCTGAAAGATGATCCGGTTGGATTCGGAATAGAAAGATTTTTCATCAAGCAGTTCGATGGACCGGGAAATCGCTTCTCTGTCCAACAGCATCGAACCTAGGACCGCGTTTTCTGCCTCAGCATTCTGGGGTGGTATTTTTTCTATAATTTTTTCGGAGATCATAAGTCTAAGTACGTGGCAAACCCGGTCAAAACAGCGAGGTTTATTTTTTGACTACCCAGATCCTGGCCTGTGTCTTGACTTCCGGATGTAATTTAATGTCTACAGCATAAACACCCAGTTTTTTTATGGGCTCTTCCATAACGATCTTTTTCTTGTCTACTTCTATCCCCTCGGCCGCGAGACTTTCAGAGATCATTTCGGAAGTAACGGACCCGAAAAGCCTGTCTTCCTCGCCGGCTTCCATGGTTATCGTGCATGAAACATTGGATATTCTTTCAGACAGCTGTTCGGCTTCTTCCCGCGCCTTCTGTTCAAGTTGCGCTTTTTCTTTTTTCTTTTTTTCCAATATTTTCAGCGCGCCGGATGTAGCCTCTACGGCCATTTTCCGCGGGATAAGATAGTTCCTGGCGTAGCCGTCCTTAACGGCTATCTCATCACCCAATGCCCCGAGTTTATCTATATCTTGAAGAAGAATTACGTTCACGCTGCGCTCCTTGCTTTACTTTTACAAACGATAAAAGCCCCATGACCCGCGCCCGTTTGATCCTGTTCGATATCATCCGTTGGTGTTTGGCGCAATTGCCGGATACTCTTGAGGGTATTATCTTGCCTCTGTCCGAAACGTATTTGGCAAGAAAATCCACATCCTGGTAATCCACTTCATCGATCTTGTTCTTACATAAACGGCAAGGCCGTTTTTTGAATGTTCTTTTCATTATTTGTTTTTTAGCCATCTACCGATCTCCTGCTTGTCTAAAAAGGTATTTCTTCTTCCCCGTAATCCATGGCCGCGGAACCGTTCCCAGACCCGGATTCCGCGTCAAGATCAACACTGTTTACCGCATCCGGCCGGCCGCTATCGGATATTTCACCTTTTCTATCCCGTGCCCCCAGAAACTGTACGCTTAACGCTATTACCTCCAGGGCGCTTCTTTTCTGGCCATCCTGTCCTTCCCAGGAACGCGATTGCAAACGGCCTTCGACAAGTACCCTTCTCCCTTTCGCCAGATATTCTCCGCATACCTCAGCCATCTTCCCCCATACGACCACCCTTATAAAAGAAGCATCTTCCCTTCGCTCTCCGGTCTTATCCTTAAAAGACCTGTTGACCGCAACGGTAAAATTAGCCACAGCCGTACCACTCGGTACATACCTGAGTTCCGGGTCCCTCGTAAGGTTGCCCATAATAAACACTTTGTTCAAACTGGCAGACATAAACCACCTCTCAAAAAACGGTCTTTGACAATTACTTTGTATTTATCACCGATCTCATAATATCGGTGTTAATGCGGCACAATCTCGTTATTTTGGCTATAGATGAAGGCAGCGCGTTAAATGTCCCTTCATAATATACGCCTTCGGTTTTTTTACTGATCGGATAAGATAATCTCTTCTTCCCTATCACCCTGTCCTCTACGATATCCCCGGAATTCTCGTTTATTATGTTTTTGATCTTTCCGACAACATCATCCAGAGATTCCTCTTTATCCGGATCAATGATAAACAACCCTGAATATACCCTTTTTTTCTCCATTTCTACCACCGCTTTTCCTGATCTAATTTAAATTTTTAAAATAATAACATACATCACAAGTTATAGCAAGACAATAATAAGCCCTCATCGTATTTATATATGCACCACCATAACCCCTGCATCTCGCAATAAAAACAATACCCGCCCTGACAGGCTCACCAGCAAGTCCTTAACAGCCGGCCAGGACGGATCAAAACACGTTCAGTCGTTAAATCTACCCATAGCGGAAGTTATACCTTCCGAGATCCATAACTCTATACATTCTATAGCTTTATATATAATATCGTCTACCAGGAGCCTTTCTTTCCTTGTAAAGGAAGAAAGCACATACCCTGACCGGTCGTCCGGCATGATCCCGGAAGCAATACCAATTCTTAATCTGGGGAACCCTTCACCCACGAACTCGATTATAGACTTTAATCCGTTATGTCCGCCGGCAGAACCGCTTTCTCGCAACCTCATTGACCCCAAAGGTATGTTAAAGTCGTCACTTATGACCAATAAGTCGCTTTTTTCAGTTGACCTTGACAAAGCCATGGCTTTGACGGCTTTACCGGAAAGGTTCATATATGTCAAAGGCTTCATCAAGACACTTTCCCGGGTTTTGACTCTTCCGACGCCGTAAACCGAATCAAACCCCTTAGTCTTTATCCTGATACCATGTTTTTTTGCCAGCTCATCTATGATTCTAAACCCGATATTATGTCTTGTATTCCTGTACCTGAACCCGGGATTCCCAAGGCCTGCTATTATCTTCATGTTATCGTAACGCGTCTTGCGTTTTGCGTCCTGTGTTTTGCGTTCTGCGCCTTAAAACATCCAACATGCGGCGTATGCCTCGTAACACTATTGTTCTTCTTCCTGAGAAGATTCGGCCTCTTCGGAAGCTTCTTCTTCCTCTTTCTTGCCCTTCTGTATTAATTCCGGCTCTTCTCCCTCTTCGCTGATCTCCTCTTCGGCAGGTTCTTCCTCAACATGCGGAGGATTGACACTTACCACCATTTGTTCGGGATCATCCATTACTTTTACACCATCAGGGACTACGACTTCTTTTACATGGATGGCGTCCCCGATCTTTAGATCGTCCACCTGGACATATATATGTTCGGGGACTTCCATAGCCTTACATTCCACCTCTATCTCCCACATCGCCTGGTTCAGGACCCCGTCTTCCTCTTTGACGCCTGCGGCTTCACCTTTCACCGTAACGGGTACTTTGACCTTGATTATCTCGGTCAAGGAGATCTCGTGGAAATCCACGTGGATAAATTGTTCGTTTATCGGATCGGTCTGCTTTTCCTGGACCATAACCGTTTTCTTTTCACTTTTCTTCCCCCCGGAAATATCAAGTGTAATGATAGCGTTCTCCCCGGCCTCGGTATGAAGAGCATGCCACAACTCTTTGTTATCAACATATACCGGTATACCTTCACCTCCGCCCTTATAGACAATAGCGGGGATACATCCCTCGTGCCTCAGATGCTTGCACGCGCTTTTGCCCAGTTCTTCTCTTAAAGTCGCTTTTAATGTTATTTTTTCCATCTATTCTCTCCTTTTTTCGTCGCGCCGGACTGTCATCCATAATAACAATTTTTCAACTAATCATCAAATAAAGCGCTTATAGTTTCTTCCCCGTGTATCCTCTTGATCGCCTCTCCCAACAAAGGCGCTATTGAAAGCTGTTTTATTTTTTTTATTCTTTTTTCCGGGGGAAGCGGTATAGTATCGGTCACCGCCAGTTCCTTTAATTCTGAATTCTCGATCCTGTCTATGGCAGGCCCGCTCAAAACCGGATGTGTGATCGCGGCATAAATATCCTTTGCTCCTTCTTTTTTCAGTGCCGCGACCGCTTCCACCAGGCTTCCCGCTGTCGCGACTATATCATCGACTATGATCACATTTTTACCCTTAACGTCTCCCATGATATGCATGACCTCGGCCTTTACATCGCTTATCCTTCTTTTATCCACTATCGCGAGACCCGCCTCGAACCTTTTGGCGTACGCTCTGGCCATTTTTGTGCCGCCGACATCGGGAGCCACAATAACCAGGTCGTCAAGTTTTTTCCCGGAAAAATATTCACAAAAACAACTTACCGCGAAAAGATGATCGACCGGTATATCGAAAAAACCCTGTATCTGACCCGCGTGCAGGTCGATGGTAAGGACCCTGTTAGCTCCGGCATGATCTATGATATTCGCGACAAGCTTAGCCGTAATAGGCACTCTGGGCTGGTCTTTCCGGTCCTGCCTGGCATATCCGAAATAAGGAAGTACTGCCGTTATCCTGCGGGCAGATGCCCTTTTCAGCGCATCTATCATAATCAACAACTCCATCAGGTTATCATTAGCCGGACAGCAGGTAGGCTGTATCACAAAAACATCTTTGCCCCGCACATTTTCACATATTTTGATTCTTATTTCTCCATCGCTGAAACGGCTCACATCCATGTTCCCCTCTTTGACATTAAGGCTTTTACATATTCCCCTGGTCAAATCGGAATGTCCGGACCCGCTGAAAATGGCTAATTTATTCATCTTTTCTCCTCGTTAAGTGTTGTCGGTCCTCATCTATTATTATCAATTCTTCGTAAAAAGCCTGGCGGGAACACCCACAACCGTAGCGCCATCGGGAACATTCTTGTCCCGTGTCACCACGCTCCCCGCTCCTACCCTGGCGTTTTCCCCTATCTCCACAGGCGCTATCAGCCTGGCTCCTATGCCTATAAAGGCTCCGTCTTTTATAACTGTGCGATTTTTGTTTTTGCCGTCATAATTCGCGGTTATAGTCCCGGCCCCGATGTTAACATTGTCCCCGACAACAGCGTCCCCCAGATAAGTATGATGTTTGATCTTTGTGTTTTTCCCTATACGGGACCGGCATATTTCGACAAAATTCCCTATTTCCGTATTTTCTGATATGGTGGAACCCGGCCTTATCCTGGCGAACGGGCCTATGCGGCAACCGGACGCTATATTTACATCCCCTTCTATGACCGTAGAAGGGAAGACAACCGTGTCCTTCCCGATGACGGCGTTTTCATCTATGAATGTCGTCAACGGATCGACTATCGTAACCCCCTTATCCATCAATGTTTCCAGGGTACGTGTGTTTATCAGACTGTTTACCATGGCCAGGTCCCTCCTGGAGTTCACTCCTATAGCTTCTTTCGAAGTACAGCTGTACACATGTATCTTCTCGTTGTTGCTGCGGAATACGTCCACTATATCCGTTAGATAAAATTCCTTTTTCTTTTCATTGATAGATACTTCATGTATATATTCCGAGGCTTTGGCGCTTTGGAAACAATAAGTACCCACGTTGATCTCTTTTATGTTTTTTTCTTCCGGTGAAGCGTCCTTCTCTTCTCTTATGCATGCCACATCCCCGTTTTTATCCCGTACTATACGCCCGTAAGAGCCGGGATCGTCCAGGATGCACGTCAATAAAGTACATGAACTGTTGTTTTTCCCATGTTCGCACAACATGTTCCTGAAGGTCTCCCGGGTTATAAGCGGGGTATCCCCGCAGGTCACCAGGATATCACCCGGGTGATCCCCGAGTCCGGCAACGGCGCTTTTCAACGCGTCACCGCTTCCAAGTAGTTCTTTCTGCCTTACCAGTTCTATTTTATCACCGTATTTTTCTTCGATAAGTTCGGCCCCATGCCCCACTACCGCTATTATCCGGTTTATCCCGGAGCTTTTCAAAGAATTTATCACCCTGCTCAGCATTGTCTCCGCCCCGGCTTGATGCAGGACTTTCGGCAGATCGGATTTCATCCGTGTACCCAGTCCCGCCGCTAGTATGATCGCTACAGTATCATTCATGATCTTTTTACTTTTGAGCATTAGATGCTAGCTGAGAACATTATAAAATGCTCGCCTTCTCGCATTTCATAATGTTCTTCAGGACCAAATTCGGCTTCGCCGAAAATTAATTTTAGGCCCTTCATCGCTTATGAAATGCTCGCCTTCTCGCATTTCATAATGTTCTTCAGGACCAAATTCGGCTTCGCCGAATTTGGTTGGCGGGCAGGGATTCGAACCCCGACAAGCAGCTCCAAAAGCTGCGGTGCTACCATTACACAACCCGCCAGTATTGCCATGCGCCGTATTCCGTATACTGTATTCCGTATACCGTATTTCGTATATCGTATACTGATAAGTACTACAGTTCAATATCAGAACCTTCTTCCGTGGATGGTTCTATTTTTTCCGGGGTTCCTGGTGTATCTTCCGGTGTTCGCGGTTCAGAAGCAGGCATTTCATCCAGATCGTCCACACTGACCGGCCTGTATGAATCCCCTTCCTTTTCTTTTCGTTCCATTTCTTTGTTATAAGCTTCAAGAACCTTATCCTGTATATAGATCCTGCATTCCTGTTTGATAGGGTGGGCAATATCCATATGCTCGCTTTGCCTTTTGCTTTCCGGAGTCTCATCACGGTTCACCTGTCTCTTTATGGGAGCTCCGCAATCATTACAATAAGCGCTTCCTCTTACGTTCTTAAAACCGCATTTCTGGCAGGGATCCATGACTTTTCTTGACGGCATGGCGACAAAAAGGCTTGTATTGCCCTGTATTACCTTGACATTCCTGACAACAAACCAGTCATCAAACGTCATCGTCGCGTACGCTTTAAGCCTTCCGTCTTTGCTTTTGGTGGGAAATATCCTGACTTCCGTAATGTTCATAGCTTCTCCCTTCATTCTTTTACTTGCAAGATCCCGCGGTTGATATCTTTTTGACCGGACACGATTATCAGCCGCATTGCCGTTATTTATATCATACAGTGTGCGCGATAAAGGTTTTCCATCCTTCATCAGGGGCAAAAACGCCGTTTAAAAACTTTTCAGCCTCACGGGCGCTGCGCTCATCGCGGTAAATACCAAAAACTGTGGGGCCGCTCCCGGACAAAAGCACACCTTCCGCACCTGTTTTCCTTATTTCGGAAAACACCAGCTCCAGTACCGGAAAATCTCCTAAAGTTATTTTTTGCAAATCGTTACGAAGATTTTCTATAACACTTTTTAAGTCATTTTTACTTAAAAAAGTGGTGAACATTCTATCAATCCCCTTATTTTTTGTCAAGCCCAAAGGAGGGACTTTATCGTATATCTCTTTTGTGGAAACCCCGAACGGCGGAGTGATAAGAACATGCCATATGCGCATATCGCTTTTCACCTTTTTTATCCGGTCGCCTTTTTCCTCCGCAAAGGCGAATTTTGCGTCATAAATAAAAAAAGGTATATCCGCCCCGTAGTTGCCTCCTATTTCGGCTAATTCATCAAGGTTGAGCGGGGAACCACTGATCTCATTCAACCCCTTGAGTAATGCGGCGGCATCGCTCGACCCTCCCCCGAGCCCGGCAGATACCGGTATATTTTTCCCCACATTTACACTGACTTCGACTTTATTCCCCGATCTTCGACGAAAAGCTTCTATTATGTTCCCAAGCAGGCTGTTCTCCCCTGTAGGTACACCGTCGTCACTGCAGGTTATAGTGGTATTCTTTGCGGACGGTTCGACCGAAATGCGATCGTAGATAGAGACCCTTTCAAACAAAGTCGCTATGTCATGGTAACCATCTTTTCGTTTGCCGATAATCTGGAGGTACAAATTGATTTTGGCAGGAGCGGAAATTTCCATGTTGTTCAACCTTATTAAACTTATCCCCGGTGTTATTGTTATATCTTATAAAACCGCGATTTTTATTATTTTTACCGGTTACCCCGGCTATTTTTTACCTGTAAAAGGATCTCGGCTTCACGGGCGATGTTATCTGACGTAAGCCCAAAATATTCATATAACTCTTCGGGCTCCCCGCTGACCCCGAACTTCTCTTTTATACCCATTAATTTCATAGCGACAGGACAGTTCTCTACCAGGACTTCCGCTACCGCGCTGCCGATACCGCCGAAAACACTGTGTTCTTCCACTACAAGAACCGCCCCTGTTTCTTTCGCGGCTTTTATCACAAGCGCACTATCTATCGGTTTAGCGGTATGGAGGTTTATCACACGCGCGTCTATGTTCTGCTCCTTGAGCCTTGCTGCGGCTTCCAGGGATTTGATCACCATATGCCCGTTAGCTATGATGGCTATATCCCCGCCTTCCCTGGCGACATCGGCTTTACCTATGACAAATTCCCGGTTATGGCCCAGGAACGGTACACCCGACCTTCCCAGCCTCAGATAAACAGGCCCGGGGATATCTACTGCCTGTTTTGTGGCCAAAAAGGCTTCTTCGGCATCAGCCGGGACCACAACGGTCATATGAGGAAGTATCCTCATCAACGCGACTTCTTCCAGCGCCTGATGCGTCGCGCCATCCCCCCCCACGGAAATACCGCCATGCGTACCGGCAATATTTACATTAAGGTTCATGTAAGCTACCGATACCCTTATCTGGTCCCATGCCCGTCCGCTGGCAAAAGCCCCGAACGTACAGGCAAAGGGTATTTTCCCAGACAGGGCCATACCCGCGGCCGCGCCCATCATATCCTGCTCCGCTACTCCATGGCTTATAAATCTTCCGGGATATTTTTCCCTGAACCAGTGCGCTCTCACCGATTCTGTAAGATCGGCCGACAATACTACCACACTTTCATTTTCTTCCCCAAGTTCCACAAGCGCCTTCCCGAAACCGTCTCTCGTGGACATCTTCTTCTTTTTGTCAAATTCCATCCAGTCTCCCTTCATGCAAGATCGCGCGTACACATCCGGCAGCCATCGCTAAAAATAATTGCCGGATGTCTTTACTATATTGTCCAGAGACAGCTTATCCCTGTTGTAATCATACACATTCTCCGAAGTTATCCAGAGCTTGACATTGGCTAACTGGTCGTCCAGTTCCAGGATATCGAAATCCTTGAACTTATACCCGTATATGACTTCGTTCGCGATATGGATGATCCTGCTTATTTTCGTCCTGCGCAAGTCCCTGTCCTCTTCCGGCTTTTTCTGATCGAATATCTTGAATTTCACAATAATAGACCGCAGGTCCTTCCCCGCATTGAACATCCCCTCTGAATAGGAGATCTTAAAATCCTTGTTCAGATCTTCCTCGCCCCTGAACTCGATCTTGATCCTGTTGGCGATCTGCGCCGCCAGAAACTCCTCGAGGGATATATCCTTAAGGTAAAAATTCCTTCTCCAGTACCCGATATCGCTCAGTTTTGTCGGAGGGCTTCTGAAAAACTCCGAAAGCACGTTTTCGCGTGTTTCTTCCTCGAGGCCCAGTTTGTCGAACACTTTCTCGACCGATCGTTCTTTTTTCGCCTGCGGTGTCAGGTTTATACTGAACAATGTCCTTTTAAAAGATTCGTTCCTTGATATGTTCCTGTACATGCCCCTTTTGACATCGTCAACATATTTTATTATTATCACCTGCATCTCGGGCAATCTTTCATCCTGGGTTATAACACAGTAAAACTTTATATCCGCGTCAGTGCTCAATACCACCCGCGAAGCCACCAGGATCAAATTGCTTATCTGGTCCCACGCATCCTGGCTTATTCCCATCCCCACATCCAGAAGACCTTTCATGGGATGATATATGCCGAGGGTGTTCCCTTCGACCGCTATATCAACATCCATGTTATACTCGATCCTGAACACGTTTTTGACCAGCTCGTTGATCTGTTCCTTGGGATAGGTAGGGGCGCATGAAGACAGTATCACCGCAAGTCCCGCCGCGATACAGGATACCGTAAACACCAGAAATCCTTTTTTAATGATCGGTTTAAGTTTCATCACCCAAAGTCTCGGTCTGTTCGGATTCATACACGGCTTCTTTGAACCCGTATTCTTCGAAAATATTTATGATCTCATCGTATTCGAGTTCCTCGCGTTCAAGAAGTTCTTTAGCGAACCTTTCAAGTATCTCTTTCTTCTCTCTAAGGGTCTTTTCGACTTCCTCAATACATTTTTTGATCAGGGAGTTCGTATCTTTATTGAGGCTTGTCTTGACTTCCTCGGATAACTCGTCCTTGGGGATAGAGGTATAATCGCCCACAAAACCGGATTCTCCCATACCCAGAGACCATACCATCGCGTGCGCAAGCTGCATGGCTTTACTGAAATCCGAACCTACCCCGCTGGTCGTAGTGCCATATGTGACCTTTTCGGCGGCGTAGCCTCCAAGCGCGATCATGATGTCCTCCATCAATTGTTCCCGGCTTTTGGAATGAAGCTCTTCTTTTTCGGGAGACCATACCACACCCAGGGCCCCTCTCCTCGGGATGATACTGGCTTTGAAAACACTCTTTGAGGGAGCTTTTAAAAAATTGATGATAAGATGCCCCGATTCATGATACGCGGTCATCTCCTTCTCTTTGGGTGTGACTGTCAACCTGTGTTTTATCCCCAGGTCCACGCGTTCGAACGCTTCGCTTATCTCCTTTAATCCTATAGCGGATTTCCGGGCCCTTGTAGCTATCAGGGCGGATTCTTTGACTATATTCGCGATATCCGCCGGGCTTTTGCCGACGGCCCGACGTGCCAGCCTGCCCGTATCGAGATCGTCTTCCGCTTTGACTTTCTTAAGGTAAAACTTAAAAAGTTCCTCTCTGTCTTCCTGTGAAGGTTTTGTTATGATTATTTTCCTGTCAAATCTCCCCGGGCGGAGTAATGCCTGGTCCAGGTGGAGCTCCTGGGCGTTGGTCGCGCCAATTACAACGATATTCTCGTCCTTCCCCTTGAGCCCGTCCATCTCGGCAAGTAACTGGTTCAATGTACTGTTCGTCTCCTGCCCTCCCATAAAACTGAACGTCCTTGACCGTCCTATCGCGTCTATTTCATCCACAAATATGATGCACCCGCCGTATCCATACGCGAGATCCCTCGCTTTTTTAAAAAGTTTACGGACCCTGGAAGCGCCTACGCCTACAAATACCTCGACAAACTCGCTGCCTGACATCGAAATAAAAGGCATATTTGCCTCAGTGGCGATCGCTTTAGCCAGGTAGGTCTTCCCGCAACCCGGAGGGCCCAGCATAAGAAGGCCTTTGACCACACTACCACCCATTTTCTGGACATTTGCCCTGTCTTTTATAAGCTGCATGACCTCATGCGCCTCCACTTTGGCGTCTTTCATGCCTATAACATCATCCCATGATATGGAGACGTCCTTGCCTTTGATAGGAGCTTTATCCAGTTTCGCGAAACCCCCGCGAAGAAAAGTAAGGTACATGAACACAAATATGCCCGCGTGTATCCCGGCCATGATGAACTGTACAGGCATTGTCGCCAATGTCATCTTGCGGTAAAAAGATTCCAGTGACATCAATCCGATCACCGAAAGTATAAGCAAGACTATGATAATAACAGCCAGGATGATCTTAACCTTGTGCTGCCGTAAATGCATCTTCATCTTTCTGCTCAACATCTTTCAACTCCTTTTTTTAACCCGCTGTTAAAGCATCACGCGTTCAGGATCTCCCGTTCACGCAGATCCAGTTCCTCCAGAGCTTTCTCCAGTTCGTTTTCTTTTGGAGCCACGCCATGCCATTCCGCCTTGTTCTCTATAAACGATACACCTTTCCCTTTGATCGTATGAGCCACTATCAACTGCGGCCTGTCTACGACGGTATCGGCTTCATCAAACGCTTTGTTAAGCTGTTCAAAATCGTGACCGTCGGTTTCTATGGTGTGCCATCCGAAATGTGCCCATTTTTGCTTATATTCTCCCAGGTCTTTCACTTCACAGCATAATCCGTCTATCTGCAGTTTGTTATAATCCACTATGCCGCATAGCCTGTTCAATTTATAATGAGCGGCTGTCATCGCCGCTTCCCACACCTGACCCTCATTGGTCTCACCATCACCCATAAGACAGTATACCCTGGAATCCAGACCGTCTATCCTGTCGGCCAAAGCGAACCCCGCAGCTATCGAAAGTCCCTGCCCCAATGACCCGGAAGAGATCTCAAGGCCCGGCAATCCCAGTTGGGGATGCCCTTGAAGGCGTGTACCTAATTTGCGCAGCGACCATAGTTCTTCGCGGGGGAAAAACCCCAGGTCCGCGAGCACCGCGTACAGTGCCGGGCATGCATGCCCTTTGGAAAGAATAAATTTATCACGCTCCCTGCATCCAAAAGTCTTGCAGTCCATGGTCATCCGCTGGTAATACAGGCATACAAGGATCTCCACTATGGAAAGAGACCCCCCGGTATGCCCCGATCCGGCCTTCTCCAGCATGACCAGGATATCTTTCCTCAGGCCCAGGGCTTTTTTCTTGAGTTGCTTCAAATCGTTTATTTTTCCCACTTCCTGCCTTTCTTTTTAAGGTTGATCTTTCCGGTTCAATATCGTATCGCTGACTTTTTTAAGTTTCGTCCGTATCACCATATTGTCCGGATCCAGGTCCAGGGCTTTCAACCATGCTTCCGCGGCCTGTTTATGTTTTTCCAGACTTAAATATACGTCACCCAGGTGGTCCCATACCGTCGGGTCTTCAGACACCGAACCGGCCGCTCTCTCAAGGTTTTTGAGCGCTTTTTCAAGATCCCCTTTTTTATAATAGATCCAGCCCAGACTGTCATAAAAAGCCCCGTTATCCGGGTCCATATTGATCGCGGTGTATACCAGGTCGGCGGCTTCATCAAGTTTTATCCCTTCCAGCGCATACAGGTATCCCAGGAGGTTGTACACCTCGGAAAGGGTCTCATCTTCCCCGACACATTTTTCCAGCAAAACAATCGCTTCTTCCCGTCTCCCGGACTTTTCAAGCGCTACTCCCAGATAAAATTTGTAGACCTCCTTGTGCGGCGCCTTCCCCGCGGCTATCCTGTAATACTCGACAGCTTTCCCGGGATCTCCGGTCAACATAGACACATATCCAAGACTCGCGTATATCTCCGGGTCCGTGACATTGTTCGACAACGCTTCTTTAAGAATAGTTTCCGCTTTTTCATATTCCTTTTCAATGACATATATACTGAAGATCTTCAGATAAGGTTCAGGTATATGAGGATCTAACCTGACGAGTATCCTGAAAAGTTCCACAGCTTTATCCACCTGGCCCAGCTTATAATACAAATACCCGGAACGGACATAAACATCCTTACTGAGAGGCTGCAGTTCAGATACCGATTCATACTGGTCGATCGCGTCGGTAAAATTCCCTTCGACTTCATAGATAAGGCCCAGCACCATCTGGGCCTCAACATAACCTTTGTCTATCTCTATTGCTTTTTTCAGACTCTCTTCGGCCTTCTCCAGTTGATTCGTCTTGCTGTATATAACACCCAGATTAAAATACAAAAAAGCGTCATCGCGGCTTATGCCCAGCATTTTTTCATATATGACCGCGGCCTCGGAAAACTTTTTCTGCAGCACCAGCAGATCAGCCAGAAAAGACAAAGCCCTCAAGTTTTCCGGTTCCGTCTCCAGGGCTTTTTCATACATCGCCTGCGCCCGTTCATAATCCCCTTTGGCCGTATTCATCAAAGCAAGGAGCAAATACGCTTTAATGCTGCCGGGGTTAAGCTCGATCGCTCTTTCCAGGCGCCCGGCGGCCCGGTCAAGTTTTCCCAGGATAAGAAGATCGGCGCCCAGTTTTATGTATATTTCGGATATGTCGTCCCTGTAATCCAGAGCGTTTTCATATTCAGCTATAGCGTTGTCCCTGTCTCCCCGGTTATCATATATCAACCCGGCTACATAATGCGCAAGAGCCCTGGAATGGGCCCTAAACCCGGGGTCGTTCACCAGGGATTCATCAATGGCGATTTTCGGTATATTCAAAGCCGCGGCTTCATTGTAAAGCCCGGCGGAAAAGGCACAAAAACAAATCATGAAAGAAAAAACGATAACGCGCGCTGCACTCACATTATCACCTCTTCTTATGGCGATCTCTTCTCATCCTTTTTTTCCTCTTATGCCTCTTGACCTTTTTTATCTTTTTTTTCTTTCCACAAGGCATATTATCTTATCCACCCCCCTAAAACCGTTGTTAATGCCGGCTCCGCTGGTTCTTCCTGTCATCGCATCTTCTACTTCAATATTCTGAAACCGGTGAAACCATACGCGGGCCATATCTTAAAACGCATACGCACGAGCTTATATAATACACATGTCAGGATTTTAATCAATAACTTTGTTAAGCGGATATTCGATGATACCTTCCGCTCCCGCTTTTTTAAGATCGGGGATCAACCTTTTTACCGTTTCCTCATCTATGATCGTATCGATATCCACCCAATCTTCGTCAAAAAGAGTCGAGATCGTCGGGGTTTTCATGGCTGGCAATACCGATATTACTTTTTTGACGTCTTTTTTACGTACATTCATCTTCAGCCCGACTTTTCCTTCAGCTGCTATGGCACCCTGCAGCAATAGCGCTATTCTATCGATCTTTTCCTTCTTCCATCTGTCTTTGTAAGCGGTCCTATTAGCTATGAACTGTGTTGTCGATTCACATAAAGTATCGATTATTTTCAGGTCATTCGCCTTCAGGCTGGAACCTGTTTCCGTTATCTCCACTATCGCGTCTATCCCTATTTTGGGTTTTACTTCCGTAGCTCCCCAGCTGAACTCCACCGCAGCTTTAATGCCTTTTTTCTTTAAGTACCTCTTAGTCACGTTTACCAGTTCCGTGGCTATTTTCTTCCCCTGTAAATCACCGGGAGCATTGATCTTAGATGAATTGGGGACTGCCAGCACCCATCGTACCGGTTTCATGCTCTGTTTGGCATAGATCAGGTCCGCTACCCTTTTTACATCGGACGAGTTTTCCTCTATCCAGTCGTTGCCCGTTATCCCGCAGTCGATGATCCCATCTTCCACATATCGCGACATTTCCTGCGCGCGAAAAAGTATCACCTCGATCTCATCATCATCAATTGAAGGAAAATAAGACCTCGAGGATACCCTTATCTTGTATCCCGCTTTTTCAAAGATCCTTATCGTCGAATCCTGCAGGCTTCCCTTCGGTACGCCCAATAACAGACTGTTTTTCTTCATCTTTAGCCTTTTGTTGATTATATTCCGCTATTTTTCAGCTCATTCAAACGAGACAAACGAGACAATTGTATATCAATATTATATTGTAGTCAAGAGATTAGAAAAATACCGGTGTCTATGTCCGTATATACGCGATATCCCTGGTATATCTTGAAATTTTTACTTGATTAATAGGGGGTGAATGATTATTATAATATGGTCATTCAAGGGAGGGTCACACCATGTCTATTAAGGGGTATGTCGATTATAAACGACGGGAATTCTGCAATGATATAAAGTGCCCTGTCCAGCTTGAACTTAACGGCCAGGAACCGGGTTCCCGGGAGTATGAAAATACACGCGATATGTGTAAAAACGCTTGCAAGTATACGACTTACCAATTCCATCACTGGTTGATAGATAGAGGTTATCTGTTAATACGGCCGGAATAACAATATCAGGGAGGTACGCGATATGGATTGGGGAATGGAAAACAGGCTTAAACGACTATTTCAACCCGATGGGCATTGTTTTTTTCTTCCTATCGACCATGGATACTTCCAGGGCCCTACGAGATGCCTGGAAAGACCGTCCGAAACTATTAAGCCGCTCCTGCCCTACTGCGATGCCCTTTTCGTGACAAGAGGGACCCTGCGGGCATGCGTAGACCCGTCGGACAGGACCCCTGTGATACTCAGGGTATCCGGCGGTACAAGCATGGTCGGCAAGGACCTGGCCAATGAGGTCATAACAACATCCATCGAGGACATCATACGGCTTAACGTCTCCGCCGTAGGTGTTTCTGTTTTCGTGGGAAGCGATTACGAACGGGAAACTTTATCCAACCTGTCTACCCTTGTAAACAAATGCGAAGATTACGGGATACCCGTTATGGCCGTTACGGCAGTGGGAAAAGAAATGGAAAAACGCGATGCCCGTTACCTCGCCTTGTGCTGCCGTATCGCCGCGGAACTTGGCGCAAAAGTCGTAAAAACATACTGGTGCGACAAGGATTTTGACAAAGTCGTCAACGGATGTCCGGTCCCGGTGGTGATGGCGGGCGGCCCTAAATGTGAGACTGAGCTTGAAGTGCTTGAATTCGTCCATGACGGCATGCAAAAAGGGGCTGTGGGCATCAACCTTGGAAGAAATGTCTGGCAGAACGCCTATCCCGTCGCGATGGCAAAAGCACTTTACGCGGTCATACATGAAAATGCCGATGTAAAAAAGGCGCATGAAATATTTAACGAGACAAAAAACAGTAAATAGTGATCCGTTCACCGAGAAAAAGGAAACAAGTGCGGGCAGCCGTCTACTATAACAATAACGACATAAGGATCGAAGAAATACCGGTACCCGGGATCGGTAACGATGAACTGCTTGTCAAGGTCCTGGCCAGCGGTATATGCGGCAGCGATGTCATGGAATGGTACCGTGTAAAAAAAGCCCCGATAGTCCTGGGACATGAAATATCCGGTAAAATAGTCAAAAAAGGACAGGATGTAGACAAATACATGGTCGGGGACAGGGTCTTTGTCTCCCATCATGTCCCTTGCAATAACTGTCATTATTGTCTGAACGGACACCATACCGCTTGCGATACCCTGCGTACAACCAACTATTTCCCCGGGGGGTTCGCGGAATACATAAGAGTGCCCGCTATCAATGTGGACCGTGGTGTTTTCCCGCTGCCTGATAATATTTCCGACGACGCCGGTGTTTTTATCGAACCACTGGCATGCGTCTCGCGGGCACAGAAGACCGCCGGACTGAAACCCGGTCAAAGCGTCCTTATCCTCGGAAGCGGCATCTCGGGGCTGCTTCACCTTTTACTGGCTAAAAATTCCGGAGCAGCGCGCATCATAATGACCGACACCAGCGGATATAAACTGGATTTCGCCGAAAACCTCGGTGCCGACGCGGTGATCAGCGCTTCAGAAGATGTACCGGCCGTATTCCGCCGCTTAAACGAAGACAGGCTCGCGGACCTGGTAATAGTCTGCACCGGGGCTTTACCGGCTTTCTATCAGGCCCTTGACTCCGTGGACCGTGGAGGAACTGTCCTGTTTTTCGCCCCCACAGGACCGGGGATCAAACTGGAGATCCCCGTAAACAAGTTCTGGCGGGACGGTATAACCCTTACGCATTCATACGGGGGAAGCCCCGATGACATAAAAACGGCTATAGAATTACTGAGCGTCGGGAAATTATCCGTGGAAAAACTCATAACACACAGATTAAGCTTGTCCGAGGCAGCTTCAGGATTTAAACTTGCCGCCGAAGGATCCGAATGCATAAAAGTGATCCTGAACCCGGTAAATGACAATGGGCCGGCCCCCGGCGGAACAAAAAAGGAGTAGTCATGTTGAACATATTCAGGAGCAAAAAATTCGCTAAAAGGACCCTTTTGATAATCCTTATACTTATCATCCCTCCTTTTGTCCTATGGGGTGTGGGTAATATCACAAAAAGGCCTTCGATTATAGGTAAAATAGACGGTCACAACGTATACCCGGAAGAATTCGTAAAAAGCGTGCAGGGCATAAAAGTGGAGCTTCTTCTTAATTATTTCTCAAATTTCGAACAATTCCAGAGGATGTTACGCAACAGACCTGAAATAAACAGAATGGCATGGGACCGCCTTGTTTTTCTTTCCGCCGCAAGAAAAAGCAAGATAAAAGTCGGCAACAGAGATGTCCTGTTTTTTCTCGCGCGCCACCCGATGTTCATAAGGAACGGGGTCTTCGATAAACAGCTTTACACATATATAGTCAGTAACACTCTCGGGCTGGAACCGAGACAATTTGAGGAATTGGTGCGGGAAAACCTGATGGTCAATTCTTTTCAGAACAATCTTTTATCCGACAAGTCTATCTCCGAAGAAGAACTGATGTATCATTTTAAAAGGTTGAACAGCAAGATTGATATCTCATATATCCTGCTTGAAAAGGATAGTTTCGCGGAAAACATAGAAGTTACTCCTGACGAGATAAAAGATTTTTATAACAAAAATTCCGATAAGTTTTTTACGCCCCAGGGATCCGAACTTGAATATATAGAATATTCTTCCGGGAACTCCGAAGAAAGAGAAAAGATCATAGCTGAACTTGACCGGATATACCCCGAATTGAAAGCTTCCCCGGGAAAATTCAATGAAATAGCGGAAGAGCACAAAGCGAAATACACCCGCACGGGATCCGTATCAAAAGAGACGCTTATACCCGGGATAAAATATTCCAAAGAACTTTACGATACCATATTGAACCTCGGGGAAAACCAGGTCAGCCCGCCCATTTTCGCTTCCACCGGAAGTGAGGATATAATATATGTTTTCCATAATATCAAGACCACGCCCCCCCATCAGCAAACACTCGAAGAAGCACGTGAAGAGGTATCCCGCATATTAAAAGACATTAAAAGTATGGAAATGGTTAAAAACAGGTCCGCTGAACTTTTCCAGAAAATAAATTCCGGGGAAGCCTCACTGGAAGATGCCGCGCAGGAAGCGGGCCAGGCCCTAAGAACAGGAAAAGAGGTCCAGATAAACGATTATATAGAATCTGTAGGCCCAGCTTCGGCCATAGTAAACCTTGCCATTGAAGCAAAACCGAAGGACATACTGGGGCCGATACAGGTTTCAAGGGGGTTTATGGTCGCGCGCGTCGATAATATAACTGAGGCTCCCAAAGAAAAATTCGAAGAACAAAAGAACATACTCTTCTCTAATTTGCTGATAAGCAAAAAGAGGGATGCCGTACAACAATGGATGGCCACTTCTTCTCCAAAAGTATCATTGTCAAGAAATCTGGATGAGTTGTAATTGGCGGGTGTGTCGTGCGTCATGCGTTTTGTGTATTGCGTTAAACACATAACGCACGGCGCATAACGCAAACCGATTTTATCCCAGGAATTTTTCGAGTTCCTTCATAAAGTGGGATACGTCTTTGAACCTGCGGTAAACTGAAGCAAACCGGACATAAGAGACTTCGTCTATATTATATAATTTTTCCATGACGTAATTCCCTATATCGGTGGATTTTATCTCTCTTTCGGCCTTTCTCTGGACTTCTCTTTCTATCTCATCGACTATCTGTTCTATTTTATCCATACTGACCGGGCGTTTCTCACAGGCCTTGATAATACCGTTTTTTATCCTCTCCCTGTCGAAACGCTGCCTGGCCCCGTCCCTCTTTATGACCATCAGCGGTGCCTGCTCTATGTATTCATATGTGGTGAACCTTTTCCCGCATTCAAGGCATTCGCGGCGGCGGCGGATACTGTCTCCTTCGGCGCTCATCCGGGAATCAATGACTTTATCTTCGGTATTTCCGCAAAACGGACATCTCATGATCATATCCTTTTTTTGAACTCATGATTTCATAACAGGGAAGTGCCTTCACACGCTTCGTTTGTTTTTATTTTTTTCAGCTCGATCCCGGCTTCATGCAAAAAAGTCAAAGCAAATTCATCGGGGTAATCGCCCTGGAATACGACTTTCTTTATGCCGACGTTAACTATCATCTTCGCGCAAATACTGCATGGTTGAGTGGTTATGTATAATGTCGCGCCTTCAAGGCTTACACCGTGACGGGCAGCCTGGAGAAAAGCGTTCTGCTCAGCGTGAAGGGCTCTGCATAATTCATGCCGCTGTCCCGACGGTACATTTAACCGTTCGCGTATACATCCTTCCTCTTCACAGTGCTTTATCCCCGACGGAGCACCGTTATACCCGGTGGCAAGCACCTGCTTGTTCTTCACTGCCACCGCTCCGACATTCCTGCGCAGACAGGTGGACCTTGTAGCTACAAGTTTGGCTATATTGCAAAAATATTCATCCCAGGAAGGCCGTTCCATCCTGGTTTGCGTATTCTTCGTTTTACCAGTTTTCCTGTCCAACTGTATCTCCTTTGACCCATGCAGGTCTGTGCCCGCGGTCCTGGTCTTATGACTACCATTGCCCGATTACCGATAACGGCTATAAGATCTCCATTTCTTTTATCAATTCTTTGTATAACGGGTAATCTTTAAGAAATTCCCTCAATTCATCATGGAGCATCCTGAGGGTTTCATCGTTATCCCGGGCCTGTAACGCTCTGTCGATGAAATCGGCTATTTCGCACATCTGCTTCTCCCCCATACCCCTGGTAGTCACCGCGGGTGTTCCAACTCTTATCCCGCTGGCAACAAATGGTTTCTGTTTATCAAACGGGATCAGGTTCTTATTGACAGTGATCCCGGCTTTTTCAAGGCATATTTCCGCGTCCCGGCCGGTTATTCCCTTGCAAGTAAGATCGACCAGCATAAGATGATTGTCCGTCCCCCCGGAGACTATCCTGTACCCCCTGGCCGTGAATTCCCGGGCCAGGCATGCCGCGTTCTTCACTATGTTTTCCTGGTAGACCTTAAATTCGGGCTGCATGGCCTCTTTTAACGCTACGGCTTTCCCGGCGATAACATGCATTAACGGGCCTCCCTGTATACCGGGGAATATTTCCGAGTTTATCTTTTTAGCGAATTCTTCCCGGCAAAGTATCATACCCGCTCTTGGGCCGCGTAATGTCTTATGTGTAGTCGTCGTCACGAATTCGGATACCGGCACAGGATTAGGGTGTAATCCGGTGGCTGCCAGGCCGGCTATGTGAGCCATATCCACCATGAGTATAGCGCCGATCCCGTCGCATATTTCCCTGAATTTATCGAAATCTATGATGCGGGGATACGCGGAAGCTCCCGCGATTATCATTTTGGGTCTATATTCTTCGGCCTTGCGTTTTATCTCGTCAAAATCCAGTTTTTCGGTTTCTTTGTTCACGCCATACGAAACGATATTAAAATATTTACCGGAAAAATTTTTCTTGTGTCCGTGCGTAAGATGCCCTCCGCAAGCCAGGTCCATGGCCAGGACCGTATCTCCGACATCCAGCATGGAAAAATATACTGCCATGTTCGCCTGTGATCCCGAATGTGGCTGGACATTAACGTGTTCGGCCCCGTAAAGCTTTTTTGCCCTTTCTATGGCAATATCTTCCACCACATCCACATACGCGCATCCGCCGTAATATCTGGCATGCGGATACCCTTCGGCGTATTTGTTTGTCATGGTGGATGACATGGCTTCCATGATCGCACGGCTGGCGAAATTTTCGCTGGCAATGAGCTCGATACCGTCGTTCTGCCTTCTGGTCTCCTTGAGCACCGCGTCAAAAACTTCAGGATCTGTCCGCTTCAAATGTTTCATCGTTATCCTTTCTACGTTCCTGGTTATCTTATAGTCTTTCTGAACACCTTCTTCTCCATGGCCGTTATCTGTCTGACCCTGCGCGCGTGCCTGCCTTTTAAAAAGGCGGTAGAAAGCCATATATCCACCAGTTCCAGGGCTTTCTTCCCTTTTGTCTTATTGGACGCGAGGACCAGAATATTAGCATCATTGTGTTGTCGTGAACTTACCGCGTCTTCCTTAGACAAGCACAGGCCCGCTCTTACTCCCGGCAGTTTATTGGCGACCATGGACATCCCTATGCCGGATTTACAGATGACTATTCCCCTGTCCGCTTTCTTCCTGGAAACTTCTCTGGCGGCATTAAACCCGAACAAGGGGTAGTCACAGGACTCAGCAGAATCCGTCCCCGAATCTATGACCTTATAACCTTTTTCGGCCAGAAAAGATTTGATCTTCTTTTTCAATGTATAACCGCCATGATCGGATCCGATAACTATTCTTTTATCCATTCCAATAACCCTTCTATTGATTTTTTTATTATACCCAGCGATCCCCTGTAATAATCCAGGGAACATCCCATGGGATCTGGGATGATTTTCCCATTTCCGTTCCCGCTGAATTCCCGTAAATATAAAACTTTATCCGCCGCGCCGGGTACCAGTGAAAGAACGGTTTCTCTGTGCTGCGGATCCATGACCAGGACCAGATCCGCCCGGTCGATCAGTCCGGCATCAAGCCCCGTGGATTCCAGCCCGCCGTGATCGATCCCTTCCTCTTCCAGTACTTTTAAGGTATTATCCGCAGGGCTCATCCCGCTTATGCCCAGGGTCCCGGCGGAAGCGGCATCAACGGGTATCCTTTCTTCTTTGGCGCGTTTAAGAAAATAAGCTTCCGCCATGATGCTGCGGCAGCTGTTCCCGGTGCATACAAATAGGATCCTGTTTATCTTTTTTCTGGTCATCTGATCTTTTTGTTTTTCCGCCGCACTTTTTCAACAAGCCCCTTTTTATACCGTTCAAGGCGTCTACCCATCTTGTCATCGGATAAGCCGACTATCTGGGCCGCCAGGATCGCCGCATTGACCGCCCCCGCTCTGCCTATAGCGACGGTTGCCACCGGCACCCCGGCAGGCATCTGCACGGTAGACAAAAGGGAGTCCATCCCGTCCAATTTTGAATCCATGGGCACACCTATGACCGGCAGTATGGTATGCGCCGCTATCACACCGGCAAGATGGGCAGCCCCGCCGACTCCGGCGATTATGACTTTTATCCCCCTGTCTTTGGCAGATCCGGCAAAATCAGCTGTCATCTCCGGACATCGATGCGCCGACAGTATTTTTATTTCAAATTTTATATCGAATTTATCAAGTGTGTCAGCCGCCTTTTTCATCACCGGAAGATCGGAATCACTTCCCATGACAATACTGACCAAAGGTTTCTTTTTTTTCATCAAAACGCCCCCTTATTTTGCGGATATCCTCTCAAGCGCGCGATAAGCTATATCTTTTCTGTAATACATGCCGTCAAACCTGATTTTTTCCACAGCTTTATAAGCATTATCCCTGGCCTGTTTTATCCCTTCCCCCATGCCTACGACGTTAAGCACTCTTCCGCCGGAAGTTAACAACCTGCCGTCTTTTTCCTCGGTCCCGGCATGAAATACGATCGCCCCTTCGTTTACGGCTTCTCCGATCCCGGTTATGACCTTTCCTTTCTCGTATTTGCCGGGGTACCCGCCGGAAGATATCACTACACTCACACAATCCCTTTTATCCCATTCAAGGACCGTATCTGAAAGATCGCCCGAAGCTGTCGCGTAAAGCAGGTCCACAAGATCGGACTTCAGTCTAGGCAGAATAGCTTCCGCCTCAGGGTCCCCGAACCGGACATTAAACTCCAGTACCTTAGGCCCTGATCCGGTGATCATCAACCCCGCGTAAAGTATACCCTTATAGAGCATATTCTCATCTTCCATCCCTTTTATCACGGGCCTCAGTACTGTATCCACGACCTGACCCATAAGCTGTTCATCCATGACCGGAGCGGGAGAATATGCCCCCATACCCCCGGTATTCAGCCCTGTATCTCCATCCCCGATACGCTTGTGATCCTGGCTGGATGCCAGGGGAACGATGTTCTTACCGTCTGTCATGACAATAACCGAGACTTCCTCGCCTTTCAGGCATTCTTCGATAATTATGTTATTCCCGGCCGCCCCGAAAGCTTTGTCTTCCAGCATAGCCGTGGCCGCCTTTTTGGCTTCTCTGCTGTTACCGGCTATTATTACACCTTTCCCGGCCGCCAGGCCGTCAGCTTTGACTACCACAGGGGTATCTACGGAATCAATATATTCGTGAGCCTTATCCACATCATCAAAGACCCTGAAAGCAGCCGTAGGCACATTATATCTTCCCATCAACTCCTTGGCGAATATCTTACTGGATTCCATCCTGCTCGCCGCGTATGACGGACCGCATACCTTTATACCCTCAGCTTCAAGCACATCCGTTATCCCCCTGGATAGCGGCGCTTCGGGGCCCACCAGCACAAGATCGATATTGTTTTTTACGCAAAAACCCTTCATCGCGTCCTTGTCCAGCGGATCACAAGCACAGTTAACGGCACATGTAGAGGTTCCGCCGTTACCCGGGATACAGAAAAGTCTATCTGTCTTAGGACTCTGGCTTATTTTCCAGCATAGAGCATGTTCCCGCCCTCCTGAACCTATAACCAGTATATTCATAACCTTGACCCCTTCCGCAAACATCTATTTTACAGATTTACACAGGTTTACGTGAAATATTATATCAGATCTATCCCTTTTTTCCCTTTGACAATTTCACCTATCGTATAACTTTTCAGGCTATACCGGTCTTTTAATAATTTCTGTGTTTTTTTCAGATAGCCGGGAGGCATGACCAGGACCATCCCTATGCCCATATTAAATGTCCTGTACAATTCGTTCTCATCAATATTGGCTTTTCTTTTTATCATTTCGAAGATTTCCGGTTTTCTCCAGCTTTCTTTGTATACCACAGCACGTGCTCTTTCCGGAAGTATCCGGGGGATATTATCGTAAAATCCCCCCCCGGTGATATTAGCTATCCCCTTGACTGTTATTCTTTCCAATATATCCAGTACCGGACGCACATAGATCGTTGTCGGTCTTAAAAAAAGAGTTTTTTTACTCCTTATCTCCGCCCTGCTGAATATTTTTCTTACCAGTGAAAACCCGTTGGAATGCAGTCCGCTCGACTGAATACCCAGAATACTGTCGCCCGCCTTTATCCTGCTTCCATCAACGATCTTGTTCCTGGATACCGCACCGACCGTGAATCCTGCCAGATCATATTCACCCTTTTTATACATCCCGGGCATTTCCGCCGTTTCTCCTCCGATAAGGGCGCAACCTGATTCTTTACAGCCTTTTACGATCCCCTTGACGACTTGCTCCCATGTTCTTCCTTCCAGTTTTCCGGTCGCGAAATAATCCAGAAAAAATAGCGGCTTTGCTCCCGAACAAAGACAATCGTTAACGCACATGGCTACAAGGTCCACCCCGACTGTGCTGTGCGTTCCGGTTTCTATGGCTATTTTCAATTTTGTGCCTACACCATCAGTGGACGAAACCAGCACTGGATCTTTTATGCCGGTTTTTTTTATGTCAAAAAAAGCTCCGAATCCTCCTATGGAATCCATGCTGCCGGCGCGCCGCGTAGAATCAATAAGCTGTTTTGTCCGGCGGATCAACCTGTTCGCTTTACTGATATCCACTCCCGCTTTTTTATAAGTAATTTTTTTCTTTCCCGCCAATCGTTCCCCCTTTATCCCGGAAACCATATGACAAAGCCCCGGAAACCGGCTCGTCCTCGCGGATTCATCCGCCTTCCGGCCCCTGTTAAGCTATGCCTATATTGCCGAATATCTTATCTATATGCCTGGTGTGGTACCCCAGATCGAAACAATCTTCTAATTCTTCTTTTGATAAATGTTTTTTCATTTCTTTGTTTTCAAGCACAAGTTCCTTAAAGCTGCGCCCGGTTTCATATGCCCTCAAGGCTATCCCCTGGACCATATCGTACCCGTCCATCCGGGTAACACCTTTTTTGACCAGCTCTAAAAGTATACGTTGCGAAAATATTATGCCCCCGGTAATCCCGATGTTTTCCAGCATCTTTTCTTCATTGACGATAAGCGTGTCAATAAGCCCGCGGGCTTTATCCAGTATATAATCCAGAAGGATCGTGGAATCCGGTATTATGATCCTTTCGACCGAAGAGTGGGATATATCCCGTTCATGCCAGAGCGCCACGTTCTCCATCCCGGCCACGGCATTGGCCCTTAACACCCTTGCCAGTCCGGTTATGCGTTCACAGATTATAGGATTTTTTTTATGAGGCATACTTGAAGATCCTGTCTGCCCGCTGGCGAAATGCTCCTGGACCTCGCCGATCTCGGTCTTCTGTAACCCCCTTATCTCTAAAGCTATCTTTTCCAGTGTCGCACCCGTCAGGGCGATCGAATTAAGATATGCCGCGTGCCTGTCTCTCTGCAGCACTTGTGTAGACACACCCGCCGCTTTCAAGCCGAGTTTCCCGCATACATAATCTTCAACAAAAGGGTCGACATTGGCGAATGTCCCCACGGACCCTGAAATCTTACCGTGCGCTATCGTCTCGCGTGAAGCTTTTAAACGATCAAGGTTCCGTTCCATCTCCTTATAAAACAAAGCCATTTTTAAACCGAAAGTGATCGGTTCGGCATGCACCCCGTGAGACCGGCCTATCATAGGTGTGGTTTTATAACGCAAAGCCTTTTTTTTAAGGGAATCCATCAGGCCTTCCGTGTCCTTGATAAGTATATCGACCGCTTCTACCATCATAACCGACAAAGCGGTATCCAGGACGTCACTGGATGTTAATCCAAAATGGATATATTTAGCGTCTTCGCCTACATATTCAGATACATTTTTGATAAAAGCCACTACATCATGGTGGGTTTTTTCTTCGATCTCCCTGATGCGGGCTATATTAATATCGGCTTTTTCTTTTATGACCGACAGGGATTTTGCCGGCACAAGGCCCATTGTAGAAAAGGCTTCACAGGCAAGGATCTCCACTTCCAGCATTTTTCTGAATTTGTTCTCTTCGGTCCATATGCGGGCCATCTCCGGACGTGTATATCGGTCTATCATGATATCCCCTTTTTTACTGTCACAATTATTGATGTAGTTAAAAAATGGTAATAGAGTATTTTTTATAGCATATATAATACTGTCTGTCAATTGCGGGGTGCTATGCCGTGTTCCAGCATAATAAATCCGGGAAAAAGTCACGAAAAGGTCAGCTGAAAACAAAAAACCTTCCCCGCTATAACAGCGAGAAAGGTTTAATATTGGTTGCGGGGGAAGGAATCGAACCTTCGACCTTGAGGTTATGAGCCTCACGAGCTACCTCTGCTCCACCCCGCGCCGTATTCTTTAAGTTCGTGAATTATAACAAATAAAAAGTATCTGCGCAAGCACAATATTGCCGCCTTCGTGTCACAGCTCAAAGCCCATTGCCGGATCCTGAAACCTGCTCCCTGTCCATTACCGTAAGCTGAAAGCTGTTTTGCTATCCCGGGTCAATCTGGTATACTTATAACTGCCATGAGACCATTACCCTTTACCGAACGAAGAAAATATGCGAGAATAGCGATTAAAAGCAAGGTGCTGGCCTGCCTGGAAGACGCGGGAATAAATTCATGTTTTGAAGAATTCCGGGCTATCGGTAAAAATATCGGCGCGGAAGGTATTCTTTTTGTTTCGGAAAAACAACTCAGGTCCGGCACGATATTGACATTGAAGATAGATTTTCCCGGTGACCAGGATACTTTGAAGATCAAAGGTGAAGTAAGGTGGTGTTACCCTTCGACCGAAGTGGGTAAATCTCCCCCGTTTTACGACACAGGAGTGAAATTTCTAGAAATAAATAAAGAGCATATTAGACGTCTGATAAAATATGTTTGCGGCGACATGACGGAAGATCTGCTTCCCGAAGCCATGCAATAAAAGCTTTATTTCGTTTTATGGAAACTACAAATAATATTGAGCGCCGGAAATACGCCAGGCTGGTATTGCGAACAAGAATAGATTTCACCATAGTGGAATCAGAAACCGGCAAAAGCTCCCCCGACCGGTTTCGCGGTACCGGGAAAAATATAGGGGCGGAAGGGATACTCTTTTCCTGTGATAAAGATCTCAAGCCCGGGACCGTGCTTGATCTTGAAATATTTCTCCCGGATAAACCCGACCCGGTCTACATACAGGGTGACGTCCGATGGTGCGCTCCGGCTTCGGAAAAATCTCAACCCGGCAAAAGCGAAGATGGGTTTGATGTGGGCGTCAAATTCCGGACTATCAATAAAAATAACGTCATTCTTCTGGTCCAGTATGTCTGCGGCAATTTGCAGGACGAACTTGTCCGGAAATTAGACGACCCCTCTCCGGATGAATAAAAAAATAATATGCTGCGGCAACATAGCTTTTGACCTTATCATCAAAGGTAAAGACCCTTCCGGCAACATGGAACTCCGTACGCGTCTCGGGGGGTCTATCTGCAATACTTCCGTCCTGCTGACAAAATTGGGGCTCCCGGTTTATTTTATATCCAGAACAGGGGATGATTTTCTCAGCCACAACCTTATTGAAATATTAAGAAAAAACGGCGTTGTCACCCGGCATATCATCCGGGACAAAAACATCAAAACTTCCCTGGCCTTCGCGCAAATCGACAAAAAAGGCGACCCGTCTTATGTCTTTTACAAAACCGGAGCTCCTTCCGGGACTTTCAGAAAAAAACAATTCCCCTATTCGCTTCTGGACAGCACCTCGATCTTTCATACAGGTTCTATTTTTTCTTATGAAGAAGGTGTAGCGGAAGAACTTTTGATATATGTAAAAAAGGCTTCCGCTAAAAAGGTCTTCGTATCATATGACCCGAATTGGAGGGGGTACCGCATAAAGAACAAAAAAGATGCCCGGTCAAGGATCAGGGCACTATTACCTTACATAGACCTTTTAAAAATGAGCAGAGAAGATGCTCTGGGGATCACCGGAAAATCCAGGCTTCCGGAAGCGCTCAATAAAATATCTGATTCTCTTAAAGGCGCTATTATTGTCACAGACAGCGCTAAAGGGTCCTTTTACTGGGATGGCGCCAGGAAGATCTCCCACCCTTCTTTCAAGGTAAAAGTCACCGATACTATAGGCGCCGGGGACGCGTTTACCGCGGGGCTCCTGTTCCGTTACATAAAAAAAGGAGCGCAAAGATTCCAAGATGAAAAGAAGGAAAACCTTAGATTCGCGTCCGCCGTGGCGTCCCTGGTATGTACGGGAAAAGGCGCGACCGAGGGCTTGAAAAGCATCGATCAGGTCGAGGCATTTCTGGAAAAACACTGATCACTCATCGTTTGCCGCTGATCCTTTGTAAATATATTCCCCTTTTTTCGCGATGCCGAGTTTTTCCCTGGCCTTTTTTTCCACATAATAAGGGTCTTCCTTCATCCGGCGGACCTCTTCTTTTAATATGCTGTTATGCTGCTGCAGGTAACTTATCCGTTTTTTTATATTGGCGTTCTCTTCCCGGAGTTTATGCAGTTCGGAAAATCCCGGCAAAAAAACCAGTATAAATATCACGGCGGATACTATCAGGTACAGGACTATTTTCTTCCTTTCCATCCAGGATCTCCATATACCGCTTTATCGCCCAGTATTTCCTCGATACGCAGAAGTTCATTATATTTGCAGACACGGTCCGTACGGCTTGTAGAACCTGTCTTGATCTGGCCTACCCCGGTAGCTACTGCCAGGTGGGCGATGGTCGTGTCTTCCGTCTCACCGGAACGGTGGGATATGACCGCTGTATATCCCGCTTCTTTAGCCATTTTTATGGCCGCGAGTGTTTCCGTCAGGGTACCTATCTGATTTACTTTTATCAATATGGAATTCGCGATTCCTTTGTCTATTCCTTCTTTGAGGCGGCTTGTGTTCGTAACAAACAGATCGTCCCCCACAAGCTGTATCCGGGAGCTTATTTTTTCCGTAAGTCTCTTCCATCCATCCCAGTCATCTTCCGCCATACCGTCTTCTATGGAAACTATCGGATATTTCTCCACCCAGGCAGCGTAAAAATCCGTCATAGCTTCCGGAGTTTTTTCTTTGTCTTTTTCGGCTTCCAACACATATTTCCCGTCTTTAAAAAACTCACTTGAAGCGGGGTCAAGCGCTATTTTTATATCTTTACCGGCTTTATATCCGGCAGCTTCAATAGCTTCCAGGATCACTTCCACCGCTTCTTCATTTGACTGGAGAGAGGGGGCAAAACCCCCTTCGTCACCGACACTTGTCGAATAATTCTTTGATCCCAGTATTTTCTTAAGATTATGAAACACTTCCGCCCCCATCCTGAGGCCCTCCTTAAAGGATGAAGCCCCGGTGGGCATGATCATAAATTCCTGCAAATCGACATTATTATCGGCGTGTTCGCCCCCATTTAAAATATTCATCATAGGTATAGGAAGCGTATTAGCTGATTCTCCGCCGATATACTTGAATAAAGGCATTTTTTTTGAGGCTGCCGCGGCTTTAGCCGCCGCCAGAGAAACTCCTAATATCGCGTTAGCGCCCAGGCGCCCCTTGTTGGGCGTGCCATCAAGCTCTATCAGGGCCTTGTCTATGCCTTCCTGGTCCATCGCATCCATACCGGTGATCTTTTCAGCTATTTCCCCATTAATGTTTAAAACAGCTTTGGTCACGCCTTTGCCCAGGTACCTTGTTTTATCCCCGTCCCTGAGCTCTACCGCTTCATGGACCCCGGTGGACGCCCCGCTGGGCACAGCGGCCCTGCCTATAGAACCGTCTTCTAAAAGCACATCCACTTCCACCGTTGGATTACCGCGTGAATCCATTATTTCCCGACCTGTTATTTTCTGTATCTTGTTAGACATATCCCTCTCCTTTTCCATTATTATTTTTTAATATTCACCTTGCCGTCTTTCAGCTCCAATTTGCCTTCCGTGAACAATCTCACCGCTTCCGGATATAACCTGTGTTCAACCCTGTGTATTCTTTCTTCAAGGCTATCAAGTGTATCCCCGTTCAAGACCTCAACTTTTTCCTGCAGTATTGCAGGCCCGGAATCCAGTTCTTCGGTCACAAAGTGCACCGTTACCCCTGTTTTTTTCACCCGTGCCTCATAGGCGTCTTTTATAGCGCTGGCGCCCTTAAAATCCGGAAGAAGAGCCGGATGTATATTAAGTATCCTGTCGCTGTATGCATGCACAAAACAGGAACTTAATATCCGCATAAAACCAGCCAGCACGACCAGGTCTATTCCTTCCTCCCTCAGCCTGCCGAGGATCACTTTATCATAATCTTCCCTGGAACTAAACCCGGTTTTTTCCAGGACAAAAGTGGCAATACCCCGTTCTTCGGCCCTTTTCAACGCATACGCGTCCTTCTTATCACTCACCACCAGGACTATCTTCCCTTCCGGGATAAGCCCGTGGTCTTCCGCGTCCATAAGGGCCTGAAGATTACTGCCGTTTCCCGATACGAATACCGCTATTTTTACCATAAGTCTTTTTATATATTATCCATACAGAAACGCATGGTCTTTACAACTAGCAACGGGTCAGCCGGGATACATGATGTATTTATATATCCTTGATGACCCTGGTAGGACACTTCGCCTGGATATTCTCTATTATCCCGGCATCTCCCTGTTTTTTATGATCAGCCCTTGAAAGGTTATCCTCTACCATGAAAAAAGGTTCCTGGGCAAGTTTTGTACACACTCCGCACGCGATGCACCCGACATCACAGACCTGCCTGGTCCTCATCAGATCATCATGTGAACTGCACGCCACATAAAACAGTTTCTTATATTTTTTTTCCGCGAGACTTATTATATTCAGAGGACAAGCCTCCACACATTTACCGCACCCGGTACATTTGGCGGCATCTACACGCGGAAGGCCGTCAACCATATGTATGGCGTCAAAGGGGCACACTTTCACGCAATCACCGTACCCGATACAGCCATACCCGCATTCCATCCCGGCGTTAAAAGCCAGGGTCGCGGCGGCGCACGTTTTTATGCCCCTGTAATCCCCTTTTCTTTTTTTTCTGGGATTATCAGCCGCGCAATGTACTAATGCAACGAAGGGGATGACCTCCCCGCCTTCATGCCCCATAAATTCGCATATTTGATTTCTGGCTTCTTCCGGGACCACCTTGCATCCGGACGGATCGGCTCCTTCATTCACGATCTTTTCCGCGAAATCATGACAACTCAGGCAACCACATGCGCCGCAGTTAACCCCGGGCAGAAGATCGAGCACTTTTTCCACTTTCGGGTCTTCCTGCACCTTGAGTTTTTTGTCAGCGATAGCCAGGACCCCGGCAAAGAAAACCGCGAGTCCGGCCATGCTCAATAATGACACGATAAAAATATTATCCACTGATGATACCTCCGAAACCCATAAACGCAAGCGCCAGCATACCCGCTATTATCAGGGTTATCCCCGCCCCTTTAAGAGATTCGGGAACGTCGGCGAACGCAAGGTCCTCTCTTATCCCGGCCATTATGACAAGCGCCAGGGTAAATCCCATTCCGGCCCCAAGGCCGAAAATGATAGATTCCAGAAATCCATATTCCCGCAAGACCATAAAAAGCGTCAACCCCAGGATCGCGCAATTCGTGGTAATAAGCGGAAGAAAAATGCCAAGCGCCTTATATAGCTGGGGAGATGTTTTCCGTATAAACATCTCGACAAACTGCACAAGGCTGGCTATAACTATTATAAATGTGACATATTGAAGGAAAATAAGATTGAATCTCACCAGTATATAATGGTAGATCAGCCATGTCACCGTAGCGGCCATTGTCATGACAAAAGTCGTCGCCATGCCCAACCCGACAGCGCTTTCTATCTTGTTCGAGACACCTATAAAAGGGCATATGCCCAGAAAATATGATAAAACAAAATTATTGGTGATAGTCGCCGCGATGAATATCAATATCAGCTGTTCGATCATCGCTCACCACCCGCTTTTACGGTCTTGCATCTCTCGTTTATTGTATTAAACAAACCCACTAAAAGTCCCAGCGTTATAAATGCTCCGGCAGGAAGGACCATTATGACCCATTTTGTGAAACCGTCGGCCATGAGCTGGTGCCCGAATATAGTGCCGGCTCCCAGTATCTCCCGTATGGACCCGAGCACTATCAAAGCACAAGTGAACCCTATCCCCATTCCTGCCGCGTCAAAAAACGATCTTGTAACTCCATTTTTTGAAGCAAACGCCTCGGCCCTTCCCAGTATAAGGCAATTTACGACTATAAGGGGTACATAAGGCCCCAGGGCCTTGCTTATCTGGTAAAAATTCGCTTTCAGAAAATAATCCGCCGCTGTTACGAACGTCGCTATGATGACCGTGAACATGGGTATCCTCACCTGCTGCGGGACGAATCTTCTTATAGAAGATATTACCAGGCTGGATGATACCACCACAAAAGTCGTCGCCATACCCATGGAAAAACCGAAAAGCGCCTTTGTGGTAACGGCAAGTGTGGGGCACATCCCCAGCACCTGGACAAAAACAGGGTTTTCAGCCCATAATCCTTTTTTAAATTCCTTTATCATCGTTTTCCCCTGAGGAATTCCTTTATATCCGATATACCTTTGTTCAGTATTTTCACCACCGCGCGTGAGGATATCGTAGCCCCGGTTATCGCTTCTATTTCAAATGGTTTTTCCGGTTTTTTGTTCTTCACGTATTCTATTTCATGTGAAAGAGACAACCCCTTGAACTGGGACCTGAACTTATCCGTAGATATCTCGGCTCCCAAACCCGGGGTTTCCTGCGACTCCAGCACCTCCATTCCCTTCATCGCGGAAAGGTCTTCCGATATTCCGGCAAGCAATTTTATGGTCCCCTGATAGCCGTTACCCTCCCCCAGAAAGGCATATCCCAGGCTTTTTCCTGCCTTGTCCTTTACCGTAAAAATCTTCCCTCCCCCGGTATCGTCTACCTGAGCCGCATCGGGAAAAATGTTTTTTATGGCTTTACTTGTCTCGTTCTTGACGTTTATCTCTATCCTTGGAACCGCATATCTGTATACAAATACAAGCACTATGCCGGATATCACACCAACCACCATAAGAGCGGTTATCATCCTTAAAGATGTATTTTTAAAAATCTTCATCATAGTCCTATGCCCCTGCGCCTTTTGTAACCCCGTATCTTCCGGGCCTGGTCACACGGTTGATCAAAGGTGTGCAGGCGTTCATAAAAAGTATGGAATACATCACCCCTTCGGGCAGTCCTCCCCATAATCTTATCGTCATGGCTATCAATCCGCATCCCGCTCCGAAAATCCAGCGGCCTTTTTTCGTCACAGGTGAAGTCACAGGATCAGTAGCCATAAAGACCGCGCCAAAAAGAAATCCGCCGGCAAGCAGATGAAACAACGGCGGCATGAATTTCCCGGGCGCGATCATATGCGTCAACCCCGAAAAGACCAGCACTGCAGCACCATATGCCGCCGGGACCCTGTAATCTATGATCTTTTTGGCCAAAAGATAAATAAGGCCCGCGATGATCGCCAGGCCCGATGTCTCACCCAGCGACCCGGGTACATTTCCGAGAAACAAACTTATATAAGATGTGCCGGTATGGTTGAACTTCGCGAGCCCCAGAGGGGTAGCCCCGGTAACCGCGTCAAGGGTGACCGGATACGACCATGAAGTCAACGCTATAGGAAACGCTGCCATTAAAAAAGCCCTTGCCAGAAGCGCGGGGTTGAAAATATTGTTGCCCAGCCCTCCGAATATCTCTTTTCCAAGGCTTATAGCGAAAAAACCCCCGAGAAACGCCATCCATAAAGGCAGTGAAGGCGGCAGCACCATAGCCAGCAATAATCCGGTAAGAACAGCGCTGTAATCAGACAGGCATATTTTTTTCCCGCGGAACCTGCGTATAACATATTCAGCAATGACACATCCCGCTACCGAAAAGACCATGATCCACAAAGCTTTAAACCTGAAAAAATAAAGGCTGGCCGCTATAACCGGAAAAAGGGATTTGATCACCCCTTTCATCATGTACCGGGTATCTACAGGCGAAACTATATGCGGTGAAACATTCAGTGTCAGGTCTTTCATCTGCTTAAACTCCTCAATGCTGCTTTCCCCTGTTTAATGTACTGCACCAGTGGTATTCTTGCCGGGCATGAATACGCGCATGACCCGCATTCCATGCAATCCGACACCCATAGCGATTCCAATTCATCCCATTTCTGCGCACTGACATTTCGCATAATATCCGTGGGGCTCAGGTTAACCGGGCATACATCAACACATTTCGCGCACCTGATACATTTATCTTCTTCATAAGCGGCCGCGATATCACCCGTAAGGAATAATATACCTGAAGTACTTTTCAGAACAGGCGCTTCCAGCCCGGTCTGGGCGAAACCCATCATCGGCCCCCCTATTATGACCTTTGCCGGGTCTTTATATAATCCAATACCGGCATTATCCACAATATCCTTCAATGTAGTCCCGACCTTTACCTTGTAATTGCCCGGCCTGTCCAGACAATCCCCTGAGATCGTGATTATCCTTTCCATCAATGGTTTGCTGAAATATATAGCCTCGAAAACGGCGTAAACCGTTCCCACATTATGCACCAGACATTGTACATCCAACGGGAGTTTCCCCGGCGGCACTTCCCTGCCGGTCACAGCCTTGATAAGTTGTTTTTCACCGCCCTGGGGATATTTGGTTTCAAGAAAAACCAGCTTTATACCTCTTATCCTTTCCCTGCCGGATTCATTGATAAGTTTTTGAAAAGCATAATATGCGGCTTTTTTATTGTTTTCTATAGCGATAAAGGTTTTTTCCGGTTTTATTATATCCATCACTATTTCTATACCCTTAAGTATCTCGATCGTCTTGCGCGTCATGATGGTATGGTCACAGGTAAGAAAAGGCTCGCATTCCGCTCCGTTTATGATAAGTGTTTCAACATTTTTCCCTTCGGGGATGGAGAGTTTCACATGTGTGGGGAACGCGGCGCCTCCCATGCCTACTATGCCCATCGCTTTTATGTTTTCCACAAATTTCCCGGGATCGATGTCATCTATCCCGGTCTCTTTATAGTTCTTCAGGCTTTTTTCCTTATCTCTCTCCACGATAACAGATAACGATGCACCAAGCGTAGGATGCGCCTGTTTTTTTATATCTTTCACCGTACCGCTGACCGAAGAATGCACCGGGCTTGAAATAAAAGCGGAACTGGTCCCAAGCACCTGGCCTTCTTCCACATAATCCCCCTTTTTGACGACTGGTTCATTGGGGGCGCCTATATGCTGTGAAAGCGGGATAACAACCGTATCAGGAACAGGCACCTCCCGCAGGGGTTCCCTTATGCTTATTCCCTTGTTATATTTAGGATGTATTCCACCGGAAAATGTCAACAATTTCATATGATGGCCTTTAAAATGGGATTCAAAATTTCAGGGCGTTACAACTTGTTTTGTCCATTAATTATACATGCCCTGACCGTTTTGTCAATGTAGCATTATTATTGTTAGTATTGTAAGAAGGCAGTGGTGTATATAGTCCTATTCCCCCTCACCGTTCCTCTCCCCCATTATGGTGGAAATGAAGAATGATCGTTCGTTTCACTATTCACAGAGTCCGTCTCGGGTCGTTTCACAATTCACTTCTGTCTTCTGTATTCTGTAATCTGTAAACTGTGATCTGATTTCTGACTTCTGACTTCTGTTTTCTGTCTTCTGTCATCTCCAGCCATAGGCTGGTCAGCCCTTGGCTGATATAGCTGAAAGCTAACGTGGGTTTGTTGGGTTCTTTGAGTTCTTTGAGTTTGTTGGGTTTTTTGGGTTCTTTGGGTTTGTTGGGTTATCTGTGATCTGTTCTCTGTCTTCTGTCTTCTGTCTTCTGTCTTCTGTCTTCTGTATTCTGTCATCTGTAACCGATATACGGAATACGGTATACGAAATACGATATACGGGTTTTACTTCTGATTTCTGACATCTGTTTTCTGATTTCTGAATATGCTGTAAGCTGACTTACGTATACTCTGTAAACTCTTTGGTTTCCGGAGAATAGACCGTTATGCGGTTCCGCCCATTGTTCTTTGATTCATAAAGTGCCAGGTCCGCTTCGCTTATCAGATGTGATATCAAATAGTCCGGGTCCCCTTCATAATAAGAAATACCCATGCTTATGGTTATACGTACTTTTTTATCGTCAAATTTGACCTGGGTATTAGCGACTCTGTGCTTTATCCTCTTAGCCGTCGCGAGGGCCTCTTCTCTCAGGTCTGCCAGTTCAATGACCTTTTTGTGTGAATCCTTTTTGGCGGTCGCTTCAACCAGAAGTATAGCGAATTCCTCGCCGCCATATCTCGCAACCACGTCCGAAGTCCTCACGTTCTCGGATATTATTTTCGAAACGGTCTTCAACACCTCATCACCCGCCAGGTGCCCGTATGTATCATTGAACCCTTTAAAATGGTCAACATCACACATTATCAAAGATACAGGATGTTTATATCTTTCGGACCTCGCCATTTCATTGGCCAGATGTTCCTTGAAATATTTCTGGGTATAAAGCCCTGTGAGCCCGTCATGCACCGCCTGATATTCCGCTATTTGTTTTTCGTTTTCTATCTTAGTGCTGTATTCCCTGTAGAAAATAATGAAAAAAAGCAGAAAAAGCATTATGCTGAAGAAAACACGGGTAAGTATCAACATATGGGAATATTCTTCCAGGCCTTTTTTGTACTCCTTGTTTATATCGTACACCAGAAGCGTCCCGACTTCACGTTGTCCGAATTTTATCGGGTAAACATATTCGGCGCTGAGGATATCCATTTCTTTGACATCCTCGAGTATGCTTTTCATCACACCTTCGCTGTTTTTGTATATGAAATTGACGCTTAAAAAGGGTATCTCATTATATTTTCCCACAAATTTTTTTATGAGGTCCAGGGACGGGGTATTGACTTCTTCTTTGAAACTCTTATATATCGATGAAGATATCCGCTCAGCCCTTTCCAGATTGTAAGCCGCGGGCTTCTCGATGAAATACCTGTACATGATGGAACTCTGCCGGTTCAGGAGGAAATTAAAAAGAAAGGAACCCAGCGTAGTAAGGAACAGGAGATAAAACAAGAACCGTGTTTTTAAGAATGAAGGCCTCATATCGCTTGTTATTATACCTTATACGATTTGCATAAACAAATTTTTCATATACAGGCCTGGATATATGCAGGGATAGAAACCCCGTATCCTGTATATAGTGGATATCCGCTGTGCCGGACAAACACGGCGGATATTAAATTACTTGAAAAATAAACGCGATGAGTATAAAATCTATCGCAGGATGTCATGCCCGCGTAGCTCAGCTGGTAGAGCAAAGCATTCGTAATGCTTAGGTCGGTGGTTCGACTCCACTCGCGGGCTCCATATCTTGCCGCCGGACGCACATCGCCGGCCCTTTCATCTCCGCGGGGTTCTTTTGATCATTTAAACGAATACCGGCTTTTATAAATATGCTTCTTTGGACAGATAGTCCGTTATGTACTCCTTGACGGATTCTTCCAGGGTGCGGAAAGAAATATTGGGCAAGGCCTGTTTTAGCCTGGACAGGTCCGCCTGGGTAAAATACTGGTATTTAGGTCTCAGGTATTCCGGCATTTCGATATACTTTATGCAGGGTTTTTCCCCTACGGCCGCGAACATGGCATGTGCCAGATCTTCCCAGCTTCTGGCCGTTCCCGTTCCCAGGTTAAAAATACCGGTCTTGTCCGGGTTGTTAAACAATTCATACATCACATCCACGGCGTCTTTAACGTAAATAAAGTCCCTTTTCTGTCCGCCGTCCTTATACTCTTTGTTATACGATTTAAACAGGGATATACAACCGTTTTCACTGATCTCCCTGTATTTCTTACAGATAACGCTCATCATCTCGCCTTTATGGTATTCATTAGGCCCGAAAACATTGAAAAATTTTATACCCGTGACTTTATCGTCTAACCCGTTGTTGAGCACCCATAGATCGAACAACTGCTTTGAGTACCCGTACATGTTCAACGGCTTCAGTTTATATGTAGTCCCGGGGTCATCCTTGTACCCGTAAGTACCGTCACCGTAAGTCGCGGCTGAAGAAGCGTATATAAACGGTATCTCTTTTTTTTGCGCCCATCGCGCCAGGATCTTGGAATATTCATAGTTGTTTTTTATGAAATAACCGGCATCCGTGAGGGTAGTGGAACTGCAGGCGCCCATATGCACGATACGATCTATTTTGCCGGGGTTACCGTCATTGATCAAGTGTAAAAAATCATCTTTCTGCACATAATCTTTGAATTTTTTCCCGCGAAGATTTTTCCATTTTTCGGTATCATCCAGGTGATCCACCACAAGGACATCGCTTATACCAGCTTCATTTAACCTCCACAGAAAACAGCTTCCTATAAAACCGGCGCCGCCTGTCAGAATGATCATATATGCTCCTTATTTTTCCTGCCGCATGATCCTCATATTTACCGGAAGCCTGAAATCACGCGTTTGGAGTTTAAACTCCGGACTCCCGGCTGAAAATTAATTTGTTTTTTGCAACAGTTTACGTATCTTTTCAGCGTTCTTAAAAAGCCAGGCGACGAAAGCGATCTGTTTCATGTATGTCCTGGCATCTCTTGCCGGATAACCGAAAATAGTCATCCCTTCCTGAGGCGTACTTTGTGTGACTCCCGATTGAGCGGCTATTTTCGTGTTCTTGTGCACGTCAATATGATCGGAAATACCCACCTGTCCTCCTATCATAGTGTTATCACCCACTGTCGAGCTTCCCGCTATGCCGGTCTGAGCCGCGATTATAACGTTATTCCCTATTTTCACATTATGTGCTATCTGTACAAGATTGTCTATTTTTACGTTTTCGCCTATGACCGTATCCGCAAAAGTACCCCTGTCCACGCAGGTATTAGCCCCTATCTCGACACCATCGCCTATTATGACTTTACCGAGTTGAGGCACTTTGTATATCCCTGCCCCGGTCGGTATATATCCAAATCCATCGGCACCTATAACAGTGCCGGCGTGTACCGTGACATTTTCACCGATAATACAGTTATCATATACGGTAACATTCGGGAAAAACCGTGAATTCTGTCCGATCCGTACGTTGTTGCCCACATGACAGCCGGCCCCGATAAACACATTATCACCGATCCGCGCACGTTTACCGATGCACGTATCAGGCCCTATGGAAACGTTATCCCCGAGAACCGCCGTTTTATCTACAATCGAAGTATCATGTATTTCGCTTTCGCCAGGAGTTTTCACGGACAGTAAAGCATTATAAATGGTAGTTAACGCGCTTTTCATATCACGGACTTTAAGGATGTTCTTACTTGATCCCTTTATGTCCAATGATGTGATAATGCACACGGCAGGACTTTTTTCGGCAACTGACAACTGATCTTCATCCACCGCGAAAGTGACCTCTCCTTCAGCCGCCAGGTCCGGGGATCCCATGCCGGTAACTTTGACGTCTTTTTCACCCAGCACTTCTCCGCCGACAAGTTCAGCCATCTGAGAAATAGTGATCATCTGTTTCCTTCCTTTCCGGTTTTTCATAAAGTCTTCTGACTTATTGTACACAAGTCTGCGCAGAAATAAAACAATTTCTTGATATGCCGGATAAGGCGCTCCCCGGATAAAAAAGAAACCTCCGTTACAAGTGTACGGAGGTTTCTTTTTTTGATGTGTTTGACTAAAATATCACAGGCTGGAACTTAAGCTCTTGCCGGCCCTGAAAGATACTACCTTCTTAGCGGGTATCTTTATTGATCTGCCGGTCTGAGGGTTCCTGCCGGTCCGGGCTTTCCTTGTCTTCATCTGGAAAGTGCCCAGTTCGGGAAGACGGATGACCCTGTCCTTCGCGGTGCCTTTGCTTAAACGGCCGGTAAGCGCGTTAGCTACTGCGTCATACGCTCTGGCAGCTTCGGCTTTAGTGTCAAAGTTCCCGACTTTTGCTACGGATTCGATAAATTCAGCTTTGTTCATCAAACACCTCCTTTAAGGTTTACAAAAACGTTAATGAACAATATACTGAAAAATAAATTGTTTGTCAATGTAAATTAGGATTATAAGGGGTTTCCGGAGCCGCATCTCTTATAAGTCTTATTTCATGGGGCTTTGCCGGATATCTCTTCTTTAGAAATATTGAACGGTATTTTTTTGTGTGGGTTGAAATAGAAAAAGTAAAAATAGCCTAAAGCCGCGCGTCTTTTAAAATTGAACAAGATCCTGTCCCGAACGGGGACACGGCACTCTCCCCAATCTTCCGGGAAGCTGTATCCCAGAAACTCCATCATGGGGCCCATGACATGTATGACCTGACGGCGGATATCAGGCGTATAATATTCCAGAAAATGTTTGTCTCCTTCGCCCCGCTTTGTCCTGTTCTTAAGCGGCAACGGGCGCACCTGTTTCATCCCCAGCTTTCTCAAAACTTCGGAAAACCCTTCCTGTATATTTTCATATCTTATAATATGATCGAACCTGTCGTTATCAAGCTCCATTATGTTTATGTATGGGGTTTTATAAAAATATGTGAAATATCGCGCAAAATCCGCGCCCGTTTCTCTGATGTACTCAAACTGGCGTAAACCACGTCCGGTCCCCCTCATTTTCTGCCTTATAACTCTTTTGGGGTTAAAATAAGCTTCTCTGTGGTTGTTTTTCAGCCGTAGAAATTTGGAGACAAGTTCATCAAGGGGATCCCTTATGCCCGCGAACGCGAAATAATCCTTAAAGCTCCTGCCTGCCAGTTTCTTGAAATCATTATAACTTGAATGTTTGAATAAAACGGCTTTTCCGCCGTAATGTGATATGAGCTCCTTATAGACCGCCGAAGACCCGGTCCTGCCTCTTGATATGAATACATATTTGTGTTTATGGCTTATAACCATTCAATCCCCGGCTTCCTTTGAACACCGGCTGGTAAACCACGGAGGCCGCCGAACCCGGACAGGCCCGTGAAATAAAGTAAGTAGACCAACAGGGGTTGGCGTCCCCGGGCAGACTCGAACTGCCGCTCCCGGCTCCGGAGGCCAGTACTCTATCCATCTGAGCTACGGGGACGCAAATTTTGCTCTGCAAAACTTATTATACCGGAGTCATTATACATGTTTTATTCTGTGATGTAAATCGTGGATCGTATCGCGGCTTTCGTATGCCGTATTGCGTATATCGGCTACAGTTTACAGATTACAGAATACAGAATACAGAAGGCAGAAGACAGAATATAGAAGACAGAATACAGAATACAGAAGACAGAAGGCAGAGAACAGATCACAGATAACCCAACAAACCCAAAAAACTCAACAAACCCAACAAACCCACGTTAGCTTTAAGCCATATCAGCCAAGGGCTGACCAGCCTATGGCTGGAGCCGTAAGCTTTAAGCTTAATCGTATACCGTATATCGTATTGCGTATGCTCGACTTTAATATCTCTATGCATGGCCATCGGTGTAGGGGCGCACCTGTGTGTGCGCCCTGTATAATTCATTTTTACCCGAAACGGACTTGGTGAATGGTGAAATGCGTTATACTCCTCGTATTTCCACGTTTTTTACATGGTCTGAAAGGATGTTTTTGAATTTTGAGAGGATTTCCCGGGAGTATGGTTTCACTTCCCGGAACTTTTCATCGTAAGTGACTATAGGCCTGAATTGCTGGAGCACACATCTTTCGGCGCCTTTTATCATCCTGGCGATAGAGACTATTTCCGTTTCACCCGTTAACCCGGGCACACAGGTTATGCGTATTTCGTAATCAGTATACGAAAGTAAAAGAAGGTATACACTCCTGGCTATACGTTCCCCTATATCTTTGATACCCGTTACCTGTGAGTACTTATCAAGAGAGGTCTTTATGTCAAGCGCGATATAATCAAGCTTGCGCTCTCGGATAAGACCCTCCACCGCAACGGGGTTCGCGCCGTTGGTGTCCAGTTTGATCTTGTACCCGAGTTCTTTTATTTTGCCGATCAGGCCCGGAAGGTCTTTGTGGACCGTGGGTTCCCCGCCTGTTATTACCACACCTTCTATCATGTCCCTGTGTCCGGATAAAAACCGTGTAACATATTCTTCGGTGCAGTCGTATTTCGGGTCACACTGTATCAGATCGGGGTTTTGGCAATAACCGCAGAAAAAATTACACCCTTGAGTGAAAATTATTGAACTTATAAATCCCGGATAATCAACTAGTGACAGTTTTTGCAGCCCAGCTAGGATCATTCTTTTTGACCATGCTCTCCGTGTTAAATCTTTTTCTATCTTTAAATTCTTCGCTTTTCCCTTCATTCCATGATTGTACCGGCCGGAAAAAACCGGTTACTCGAGAAAAAACCTCCACTTTGCATTTCCCTTCATTCATCGAATTCCCTCCTCAATTATACTCTTTGCCCTTCATTGCAGGATTCATGTGGACAGATAAAATGTTCACCGGGTATATACCCGTGTTCTGAACATATCGTAAAGCTGGGTGTTATAGTGTAATATGGTATCTTGTAATTCATGGCTATTTTACGGACAAGTCTTTTACAGACATCTTTATCCTCTATCCTTTCACCCAGGAATATATGAAACACCGTACCGCCGGTATATAAAGATTGTATATCATCCTGGTGGTCCATAGCCCATAACAGGTCATCCGTATATTTTACGGGAAGATTGGATGAATTTGTGTAATATGGTTCTTCCCTGCCCTGTGTTTCGATCCCCGGGTACTTTTCTTTATCCATTTTAGCCAGCCTGTAAGTCGTACCTTCGGCAGGGGTGGCTTCAAGGTTGTACATATGCCCTGTTTCTTCCTGAAAATCTATCATTTTCTGTCTTATGTGATTGAGCATCTCTATTGCAAAAGCTCTTCCTTTTTCGCTCCCTATATCTTCCTTCAAAAGGTTCATGCAGGCTTCGTTAAGCCCAACTACCCCGATAGTCGAAAAATGATTCGCCCAATACGCGCTCAGCCTTCTTTTTATGTCCGCGAGATAGTGTTTAGAATAGGGGTATAACCCCTGTTCCGTCAGCTGTTCCAGTATCTTTCTTTTGATCTCCAGAGATTCTTTTGACACTCTTAAGAGCTCGTCCAGGCCCTTAAAGAACTCTTTTTTATCCGCCGACATGTATGCCAGCCTGGGCATGTTGATGGTGACGACCCCGATCGAACCCGTTAACGGGTTTGATCCGAAAAGCCCTCCTCCCCTTTTTCTGAGCTCCCTGTTGTCAAGACGGAGGCGGCAACACATGCTCCTGGCATCATCGGGACTCATATCACTGTTAACAAAGTTTGAAAAATAAGGGATGCCGTATTTAGCCGTCATCTCCCACAAAAGGTCAAGATCGGGATTATCCCAATCGAAATCTTTAGTCACGTTATACGTGGGTATGGGAAATGAGAATATCCTTCCTTTGGCGTCGCCTTCTATCATTATCTCGCAGAACGCCTTGTTTATAAGATCGGCTTCGTGCTGAAAATCCCCATATTTTTTATCCTTCATCTTCCCGCCTACAATAACGGACTCATCTTTGAACGAATCCGGTATTACCAGGTCCATCGTGATATTGGTGAACGGGGTCTGAAACCCTACCCTGGTCGGAACATTGATGTTAAAAATGAACTCCTGCATATACTGCCTGACCTGTTCATAATTTAATTTGTCGTAATGTATGAACGGGGCCAGCAGAGTATCAAAATTCGAAAACGCCTGGGCTCCCGCCGCTTCACCCTGCAAAGTATAAAAAAAGTTCACTATCTGTCCGAGGGCTACCCTGAAATGCTTAGGAGCCTTTGATTCCACCTTCCCGAAAGCCCCTCCAAATCCGCGGGTCAACAGGTCCTTCAGGTCCCAACCGCAACAATAAGCGCTTATGGACCCCAGGTCATGTATGTGAATATCCCCTGAAAGATGTCTTTCCGCTACATCTTTCGGGTAGATCCGGTCAAGCCAGTATTTGTTTGATACCGCGGTGGATATAAAATTGTTAAGCCCCTGAAGGGAATATCCCATATTAGCGTTTTCTTTGACGCGCCAGTCTTTCTGCTGGATATAATTGTCTACCATGTTGACCGCGTCGCTCAGCAGTTCTTTGGTCTGGCGTATTTTCGCGTGCTGCTCACGGTACAGGATATAAGCCTTGGCTGTCTTGGCATGCCCGTTTTCGATAAGTATCTTTTCAACAAGGTCCTGCACATTCTCCACTGTAGGAACTCTGTCATCCTTGTATATGACCTCCAGAAAAGATACCAGCTGTTTGGTTATCGCCGCGGCTTTTTCAATATCTTCCCCGCCAACGGCTTTTGCCGCTGAAAAGATCGCGCTTTCGATCTTTTCCGGTTCAAAGGGTTCCAGTCGTCCGTCACGTTTCCTGATGAATTTGATGTCGGTTGGATACATATTATTCCTTTCTTTTCGGTTGGTCCTATACATCTAAAACCCTGCATTACACAGATCTTTTCCAGGCGTTTACAGCTATTCCGGCCGGGAACGGGATAATTGACAACAGCCAAAAAAATACCATATATTGTTGCCTCTGTCAAGTTAAACACAATATATAGTTAGTCAGAAAAAAGTTGGCCATTTTATTCTTGACGTGTTTTTTGGCGTTTTTTTTCGGATTTTTCCCGGATTTGTCCAGGCAAGATCAAGTTATCTCTGTCTCATTTTTTAAAGATCTTCGCGCATTTCACAAGAAATCTGGCGATCGCATAAACGATCGTCCAGGAGAGTAAATGCAAAAAGAATAAAGCCGGTAAAAATGTTGTGCCGTTAAGACTATTTTTTGCCGTTGCCGAAAAAATACTCACAATAAAAAACAATAAAAAGAACGGAGCAAATATTAACACTTCTTTTTTCAATAAATCCATCACGTCCATGCTTTGATGATAACCTCTCCGGTATGGAAGATAATTATAATATAATATTCCGCATTTGTGAAGGGTAAAGCGGCCAAGGGGCGTACCTGTGTGTGCGCCCTGACTAATCCCCCAGGATCTCTTTAAGGTCCTGATCGGGTTTTGTGATCGGACGGATGTTGAACTTTTCCACCAGTACCTGTAAAACGTTCGGTGATATGAACACCGGAAGCGCGGGGCCTATGCGTATATCCCTGATCCCGATTGATAAAAGTGTTAGAAGTATACAGACCGCCTTCTGCTCATACCAGGAAAGAATAAGAGACAGCGGGAGATCATTCACGGAACAGTTGAATGCATCCGCCAGGGCGGAGGCGATTTTAATCGCTGAATACGCGTCATTACATTGCCCGCAATCCAGGAGCCTGGGTATCCCTTTTATGTTGCCGAAATCTGATTTATTGAACCTGTATTTACCGCACGCCAACGTCAGGATAACACAATCGCCGGGGACTTTTTCGGTAAATTCGGTATAATAATTCCTCCCGGGTTTAGCTCCATCGCAACCGCCTACAAGAAAAAAATGTTTTATATCCCCATTTTTTACCAGTGATATGACCTTATCCGCTACCCCCAGGACCGCGTTATGGCCGAAACCCACAACGATATCCTTATCCTTTCTATCTTCGCCGAAACCGCCCAGTTCAACAGCTTTGTTTATAACAGGGGTAAAATCTTTTTCACCGTCATTGCCGGGCGCGATATGAGTGACTCCAGGCCACGCTACCAGCCCTGTAGTGAATATCCTGTCTTTGTACGTATCAGCCGGTTCCTGTATGCAATTTGTCGTCATAAGGACCGGCCCGGGGAATTCATCAAACTCTTTTTTCTGGTCCTGCCATGCCCCTCCATAATTCCCGGCAAGATGGCTGAATTTTTTAAGTCCCGGATACCCGTGCGCGGGGAGCATTTCTCCGTGTGTATATATATTTATTCCTTTATCCGCCGTCTGTTCCAGAAGTTTTTCCAGATCTACAAGATCATGCCCGGAAACAAGTATAGCCGGGCCTTTTCTTGCCCCCAGCGCGGCTTTAGACGGGACTGGTTGTCCGAATCTACCGGTATGGGCCTCATCCAACAGTTCCATGCATCTCAAGTTTATCTTACCAAAGTCCATTATTACGCCGACGAGTTCATCGGCTGAAAGCGTGTTATCGGTCATCGCGGCCAGACCTTTGTGGAAAAAAGCGTTCACCTGTTCGTCCGACTTCCCGAGAATGGCAGCATGGTCAGCATACGCGGCCATACCTTTAAGCCCGTAAAGGAGTATTTCCCGCAGGCTGCGCACGTCATCGTCTATCTCTTTATCCGACATGATCCCGGACGCATGCCCCTGTTTTATAAGGCCGTCCAGTGTATTGGCGGGCTTCCAATCTGCCGCTTCCGGAAGATCCCCGGTATGGTCCGCGCCGTTTTTGTCCTTGTACGCGGTCGCAAACAACGCTTCTGCTTTGAGTTTTACCGTATGGGCCCGATATATCATATCCTTCATCCTTTCGGGATCAAAATTAACATTTGTGACCGTAGTAAAAAGAGACTCTATCAGAAAACGGTCTACCTCATTGTCGGCGGCTCCGATTTCACGGGCTCTCCACCCATATACCGCTATACCTTTGGCGCAATGCACCAAAAGATCCTGTAAAGCGGCTACCGTTTCATCTTTACCGCAAACACCTTTTACAGTGCAGCCTTTCCCTCCGGCCGTCTGTTCACATTGCCTGCAAAACATACTCATAACCCCCTCCTAAACTATTTCACCCCGTATCGAAACGGTATAATCCTTTATCAGGACATTTTGTCCCGATCTCTTAAGGGCTTCTTCAACTATAGAGACCGTCCCGTAACAACACGGGACTTCCATATGTACGATCGTTATGGATCTTATGCCGTTCTTTTTTATTATCTGTGAAAGTTTCTCGATGTATATATCAAGTTCCCTGTCCAGTTTCGGGCAGAATATTATAAGTATCTTTCCTCTCAGGAACCGCTTATGGAAATCCGCGAATGCGAAAGGGACACAATCAGCGGCCACGACGATATCCGCTCCCTTGAAATACGGCGCGTCCGGGCTTAAAAGGTGAAGTTGTAAAGGCCACTGCCGGAGTTCCGATACCTGCGTGGTTCCAGGTCCCGCCTCTTCCGCCTTCCCGCCTCCCAGGTCCATTTGCCGCATCCCCGGACACCCGGCGGCGGGCGGCACTGCCCCTTGAGATGCCCCATCATCAATATCGGGGACCTCTATCCCTTTATTTTTTAAAAAGTCCAGGGCCTGATCAAAATACTCTTTCTGTCCATGGTCCCTTAAATGTTTAAGATGCGCTTTTATGACCCCGGGCCCGGCGGTTATGATATTTCCCATGACTTTTTTCTCATCGTATTTTTCGGCTTCTCTTTCTTCTATAGTTATAGCCCCTTCCGGGCAATTACCTATACACGCGCCGAGTCCGTCACACAAAAGCTCTCCGACCAGCCGGGCCTTACCGTCGATGACCTTCAAAGCGCCTTCCGGACAATTCGGCACACATAACCCGCACCCGTTGCACTTATCTTCGTCTATTTTTATTATCTGTCTTCTCATATCCCGGCTCCCATGTCCTGCAATAATGTTTTTATTGTTATTCCTGAAAATTCCGCTATGACCTTCTTTTCGATCTTATTTATACGTTTGCGTAAAACACATCCTGATCTCTTGTTACAGATCCTGTTCCTGAACATACATTCGGATAACTGGATATTCCCCTGGAATATTTTTATTATATCCACCAGATAAAGCTTTTCAGGGCTCATCTTCAGCATAAAACCACCGCCGCCGCCTTCCCTGGAAAGCACTATCCTGTTTTTTATCAATTCCCGCAATATGCGTCTTAGATATTGGTACGGCAGGTCTTGCTTTTTCGATATTTCCCTTGCCGATATAAAGCGGTCTCCCGATGTGGCCAGCGCCATCAGAGCTCTCACAGCATAATCCGTATTTTTGGTCAACAGTTTCACAGTGCTCCTCGCATAACTGATACTATTTTAGTATCAGTTATGCGGATTGTCAAGGTTTTTATGAAAATACACGATAGCCCCTCCTGGGCAGGCGTCCCACTGATTCTGGGGATCGTCGAACGGACAGCAGTATTTTCTGCTGGTTATTTTTTGCGGGATTTTCCGGTTTTTTTGGAAGATGCCAGGATGTCTTTCCAATGAGCCTCATAAAAACTGCAGAGAGGACAGCATATATTCTCTTCTCCCCGCTCTCCCCTGTACCATTTAGTCTCACAGGTCCAGTAATTCTGGCATTTTTCGCAGCAATACAGCTTTTTAGGTTTTTTCTTAAGCATAGATTATCCGGTTTTCAGAAAATTAACACGTTAATGATATAACAAAAAATAGACCCGGTCAATGATAATTTGACGGCTGTTCCCCGGCACAAAAACAGCCTTTCCCAAACTATAAAAACCTCAGCTATACCAGCGTCTTTTACAAGGCGGCTTCATCAAATTTATTTTTATCAAAGTTATCCGACCAGTCCTTGATATACCTGTCGGCATTATCCTGTTGTTTCCGGGTCTCTCTGACAAAATAAGCCTGTCTGAGAGCTTTGATGGTCCTTATCCTGGAATTTTTTATATCGATCGATATTAGCACTATTATGGCAAGGACAAGTCCGGCGACAAAACCCACAAAAACATAAGCCCGGTTATCCAGTATTATCTTGATATCCTTATACGTGATCTCTATAGTGTTGGTATCGACCTGTTTTATTTTAAACATTTTTCCCTGTCATCGCCTGTTCAAACCGGTTACCGGGGCCGGCATTATTATGCGGTTCATTTTTATTATCGCTATCGCGCATTGTTTTTTAAACTCTTCTCCCCTTTTCACCGGAGGTATCCTCAATGCCCGCAAAAGGTCTTTTACCTCTTCTTCGGACCCCCCTCCCAGAAGAAATCTTACGATGTAAATAGACTCGCAGACGGGTATCTGCAGGTTGTTATAGTTAGAATAAAACCTGTCCAGCCCCGTTTTGAGCTGTCCCACAGAAATATCTGACGGCATATAAACTTTTAAGGAAAACGTCCTTAAATTATCCAGTTTCGCCCGCACGCCTCCTTTTTCCTGTTCCCCTATCATATCATATATACGTGCGACCTCATCCGCGGTATTGATAACCAGATATTCTGAACTGATCAGGTATCCTTTTATAAACCCATACTTTGCGGCTTCCGGCCATGTGTTCCATATATGCCCGTCGTTCTTTATAAGATCCAGTTTAGACGCGCATGCCGGATGCAGTACCAATAACATCATAAAAACGATACTGGCCGCCGTTTTCATAGTTCCTGTCCCTTCATGATTATACATAAAATTTGTTTTATATTATACCTCTTATGTTGTAGAATTGAGAAATAGAATCGCTCATATCGCAGCTGGATATGTTAATTTCCATGACACACAGGATCATGTACGCCCACAATATTCTTAAAAACAGAAAAGATATGCACACCGGATATGTCACCGTTAAAGATACGGATGCCCCGGGATTGGCGCCATACCGGTCTTTAAAAGTGCGGCATCCGGATAAAGACGGTATATTCATTGTAGAGAGCAAGCCGGCCGTTCTCCAGCTTTTAAAAAGCGGGCTGGAGACAGTTTCGTGCCTGACGACAAAAAAATATATTGATGATGCGGATCTGCTTCCGTACCTGCAAAGATCCCGATCGTTCCCGGTCTATATCATGGCTAAAGATAAGATCGAAGACATCATCGGGTTCCGTTTCCATCACGGTATAATGATGGCGGCCCGATCGCCCGCGAAACGGTCTCTCGCGGAGACGAAAAAATACTGGCACACTCCCCATACCCTGCTCGCGCTTAACGGCATACACGACCCTCAGAACGTAGGGCTTATAACACGTAATGCAGCGGCTTTCGGCGTGGATACGATGATAGTCGATGGCGGGACATATGAACCTTTCTACCGCAAAGTCGCCCGCATATCCATGGGTTCTGTCTTTAATGTACCCATAGCGTATGAACCGGACCTTTCCGGGCCTCTTGCGCGCCTGAAAGAAGAATCCGGCACCAGGCTGATAGTCACTTCGCCTGATCCCGCTCATCCGGCCTTGAACAAAGCCGATCTATCAGGTAATATCTGTCTTGTCATGGGTAACGAGGCTTACGGCGCAGGAAAAGAAATATTCAGGATCGCCGATCTCACGGTGAGTATCCCGATCTTTTTTGATAAAGCCGATTCCCTGAACGTGGCATGCGCCAGCGCTGTAGCGCTTTATGAGATCGTTTCCAGGAACAGACACAAAACATAACACGACCACTACCGATCATGGATATAAAAATACGGCCGAGAATACTTATTGCCACCGACAAAAATGATGATGCCGGATTCCTGAAGGCCCTTCTTACGGCCCAGGGATACGATATCGAAACATCTTATAACGCTTATTCCGCTCTTGAAAAAATATTCGAGGACCAGTTTGACCTTGTCATAATAGAATCTGAGCTCCCCGAAAAGAACGGCCTTGCCATGGCAAAGCAATTGCGTGGAGATAAAAAAACGCATCTGGTGCCTATCATACTGGTCATGCGCTCCGGTGATGTCGAGCGCCAGAGATTCGAAGGCATCGAAGCAGGCTGCGACGATTTTATCACAAAACCATTTGATGAAAACGATATATTGACGCGGGTGTATACGCTTTTAAAGATAAGCCAGTATCGTCCATTATTAAACGAAAGGGAACGGTTCGAGCATATCCTTAACAACGTGGATGCGGGCATTGTGGTATTTGACAATGAAATGAGGGTGACCCACTTGAACCGCAAAGCCAGGGATTACCTTCCCCTGGAAAAAAACGACACCACGATAGATTTTATAAATAAAAGCAAATCCCTGTTCAGGACACATTATAGCGGTGATCTGACCAAAGATATGCAGTCAAGTTCACTTACATTCGATATGGAACGTCCCCAGACAAAGACCGTGAAACAGTTGATCTTGAATGTCAGGATAAATGTCGTGAAGAACCCGCTCGGTGAACCCGTTAATATCATAATGATGTTGACGGACGTGACGGAAAACCGCCGTGAGGAAATACTTAAACAGAATTTTCTCGACCTCATATCCCATAAACTGCGCACACCCATAGCGGTCATAAAAGGCGCGGCTTCCGCCATGGCTGACGGTATCACCGGTGAACTTTCCGGACAACAGAAAGAATCTGTCGAAATGATAATCGATAAATCAAGTGAACTTCATGTCCTGGTGGATAAACTTCTGCGTTTCACGACAATAAGCGCGCAATGCCTGACAACGGGGGATTCACCGTTGGACGCGAAAAAAACCGTGGCTTCCTATGTAGATTCTTTCCTGTCCAGCCAAAAAAAAGAAGTGATAGAGATAAACATCGATATCCCGGACGAAGATATTATGATCCCTGTCGATAAAATACATCTTGAACTTATTCTCGGGAATATTATCGAGAATTCCGTCAAGTTCAATGACAAGGAAAAGATCCTTATAACTATCGCGGGGCGCAAGACGCATGATTCCTTTACCCTGTCGGTCACGGATAACGGGCCCGGTATACCAGCCGAAGAAAAAGATAATATATTCAAACGTTTTTACCAGGTGGAAAAATATTTTACGGGCAACGTGGGCGGCGCGGGCCTGGGCCTGGCGCTTACTAAACGCCTCGTCGCCGCTTACAATGGTGATATCGTACTTAATTCGTCGATCGATAAAGGTACAAAGTTCATCGTCACATTGCCCCTGTGCCGTAACGGCTGATCCATATAGTCTTCAGCTCTCAGCCCACAGCCCATTCAGAAGACAGATCACAGATTACAGATTACAGAAGACAGAATACAGATGACAGAAGACAGTTCAAAGCCCAGAGCACATAGCTCACAGCCCACAGCCCATTCAGAAGACAGATTACAGATTACAGATTACAGAAGACAGAATACAGAAGACAGAAGACAGTTCAAAGCCCAGAGCACATAGCTCACAGCCCAGAGCCCACAGCCCATTTCGTATACCGTATTTCGTATATCGTATTGCGTATGCATGGCCATCGATGTAGGGGCGCACCTGTGTGTGCGCCCTGTATAATTAATTTTTACCCGGAACGGACTCTGTGAATAGTGAAGAGAGAAACAAAATCGTCATCCCGGGTATTCCCTATCGGGAATCCCTGGATGACGTTTCGTGTATTTTGGGCTTCAAACTACTTGACAAAATACGCATTAAGAACTGCGTGTCTCGTCTTCTCTGTGAAAAAGAAAAGTGAATATTTTTTTGAGGAACCTGAACATTATCTTTAAAAACCACACTGAAAACACTATAAAAGACAGGACCAGCACGGCCGATATCACGGGGTGTGTGACGGCCATCCACAGCACGACAAGTACAAGAGAATCCTCGGACAAACTCGCCAGTATATTCGTGAACGGCTCGGGGGATGTGTTTATTGCCGCCCTGGCGGTCGCTTTGGTAAGATGGGAATCCATGGCCACGGCGCCTCCCAGCAGGGTCAAAGCCAGCTGTACCTCGGGAGAAGAACCGGCCGACGCATTAAAGACCAGATACGCCGCCCCCAGCGGCCGAATGACAGTATGCACGGAATCCCATGCCGAATCTATGTAAGGGATCTTATCCGCGAAAAACTCTATGAGGAACATTATAACGGCCACTGCTATGATAATCGGATTTGAGATGATATCCAGGTTCCCTGGAAGATCTATGATACCGGTTCTATCGGCTATACCCAGTGCCGCCACTGTCAAATATAGATTTACCCCGGAAGCCCATGATCCTCCCAAGAGCACACCAAGGTCATTTATTATATTCATATTTCTCTCAGGAAGGCATATGCCCCGCGGTTTATTTTTTAAACAGTGATTTCAATGTATCTACCGCCTGCTGGCCCGCATCCTGCGTTTCCTCGCCGGTTGACGCCTCTGTTCCCCCTGACGCATCTCCGGACTCTTTCTGAAAAATATCTTTTATGGCGTTTAATCCTTTTTCCTTTATACCCTGCGCCATATCCGCCATATAGGGCTTAGCGGTCTCCATCAATGATTCCTGCAACCCGCTGAACCGGGGTTGCGCCAGTGTTCCGGTAATACTGAATTGAAGGTTCACTGTATCCACCTGGTTAAGCGCGTCACAAAGAACGGGCATAGGGACAAATCCCGATATTGTCTGGCTCCCTGATTTGGCTTCGAGTTCATGTCCGCTCAAGGACAACGAATCCGATGAATCGATCGTATCGTTGATGATCGTGGTGCCGGACCTGAAATCGATCATTCCTTTTTTTACGGTCACGGGTATAGAATCTTCATAAATAAAGCTTACGGCCGCCAGGTCAAGTTTATCGGCGCTTATATCTATCCTGGTCTTCAGATCGTCGCCCTTGAACCCCTGTTCATAAGAAAGCTTCACCCTGCCCGCATGGGTGCCGTCCTTTTCAATGTCACTTTTTACAGCTATCCCGTCAACTTTCGCTCCTTTTTCAGGGTCTATTGCTATACCATGTATTTTTACGGCCGCGTTCACCAGATCCGCGGACCTTTTATCATCAGTTTGAGCGTGTATATTCACGTTCTTCATGCTTATACCCTGTATTTCCACAAGATACCCGCTTCTTACGGTCTGGAAAAGGACCCTGCGTCCCCTGGGTAATTCCACTATTTCCCGCGAGACCTTTCTGGCTTCAAGACGTTCCTGTCTGGCCTCTTCGACCCCCTTTTCAGAACCTCTTTTCTTAAGGATATCATATAACCTGCTGAACCAGTCTTTACCTTTTCTGAAGCGGTCAAAAACAGATCCACCGGAGGCCTTTTCTCCCGATGGAGCCTCGACGGGTTTTACTATCTTCTCCACATTAAAACTTCCATCCGGTTCGCCCTTCAGGTCTATTTCAGCGCCGTTGACGTTTATACGGGAAATTACCAGCCTTTTTGAAAGCAGACCGATAAAACTCAACCGTGCCGATGCTTTGTCGATCATCACGATCCTTTCTTTCCCGTCCGGATCAAATATCTTAAGCCCTTTCAGGGAAATCGACAAAGTCAACGGCCATACATGGATCTTGTCCACGGATACTTTGGACCCGCCGGACTTATTGATGCTATCGATTATCAACGACCCCACAGCCGGGCTTATTAAAAGCCCGAAAGCCACCTGGATCACCAGGAGGATTATAATAAATACAGCTACCCCTTTCATGTTGATAATGTTCAACTTCATCTTCACGCACCGCCTCTCAGGCGCTGTATTAACGCCGTAATTTTGTTAACAACCGGAATATTACGCACAAATTTGATAAATGCCATGTTTTTGATTTTTGCCGCGTATTTTTCGCGCATAAGCACAGTGATCTTCCGGGATCCCATAAAAACCGGGGCACATAAGATAACGGAAAGCGTAAACCCCCCGGCTACAAGCGTATTATTGATATCAAGAAACGCTATAACAGGCAGCCCGGTCACCAGGTTCCAGAACCCGGTAAGGGCCGGGATATCGATAAGTATGATACCGCCGAACCAATCGGTAAGATAGCTCGCACCTAATACATAAAACAGTTTAAACACCGGGAGTGTGAGCATCGCCGTCAGCCGGTTTATCTTAAACAGTAAAAAACATATTAAAAGCAACACCGCCATCGGGCCGTTCAAGGGGATAAAGCCCATAAACATCCCCATACAGACTCCGGCCGCTATCTCACCCGGAGAAATATTCGCTTCCAGTAACCTGATTATTTTTGACGGTAAAGATATTATCGGTATCATGTTTTCTCCTTTAAATAAGCTTATTGCTGACTATCCAATGCCACGGCCTTATTCTTCTTTTGATCCGCCGAACGGGAGTTTTAGTGTTTCTTTCAGGTCCTCCGTAGTCTTTTTCAGTGTTTCTGTCGTAGCCTTCACCGTTTCTTTTGTAACTGCGGAAGTCTGTTGTAACGTGGCCCCGGCCGCGGCTGTCGTCTGTTCCATGGCTTTCTGGGCCGTTCCAAGTGTATCTGATATCGTGCCCTGCATGCCTTTCAGGTCAAAATCTATAAAATTGCCGATAGTGGTGTTCATAAGCGCCCTGACTACTATAAGGCTTACCAGTTTTGCCGGATCGTTCACATCCTGATATTTTTCATCCAGATTTATGTCATATTCACGCACAGAGGGTTCCCCCCCCTTGGAATAATCTTTATATATGACCTTTCCTATCTTTAATCCAAGCTTGTCTATGCGTAATTCGGGCATTTCACCTTTCTGCTCGACCGCACCTGCCTTTTCGCCGCCCTTTTGTTCTTTGACGACACGCAGCGCATCGAGGTTTATTTCACCCTTCTCATTTTTGACCACGACAAATTCCTTCATATCTATCCTGACTTCTTCCAGATGTATCACCCCTTTCAGGATGGCCGGCAGGTCATAATCGACAAAGATCTCGGGCATATTAAGCATTATCCTGTCCCTGTATCCGTCGGGATTAAATAATTTCAATCCCCCTATTTTGACTGAAGTCCGCAGTATCCTTAGATTAAAAAACTGGATATTAAGCCTTAGCCCGGTGACGATCTCCATCCCTTTTTCGACGGAAGTCTTTATTAAAAGATCTTTCGCGACCGAAAACACTACTGCTATGATAAACAAAATAAGAATAATACCTAAAAATTTTTTCATGTCTCTCCTCCTATTGTAGTATATATTTCACGGATATTATTTCATTTTTCGCATTTTCTCCTTGATCTGTCCTTTGTTTTTTTTCATCTTGTTTTTCATGGCCTTTTCTCTTTTCCTTGTTTCCTTTTCAAGCCGTTTAGCTTCTCTTTTAGCCTTCCTTTCGGCTATTATAGCTTTTTTTTCCTCATCGGATTTGCCCCGTGTCGCAAACCAGTCGCTTACCCGGTTGAATACAGCCTCATCGCTGGCATGTTCGTACGCCTTTGCGCTGGCCCCTTTTGATGAGCTTTCAGCGGCAAAACCATGTATAGAACCCGATAAAATGAAAATTATGCTTAAATATGTGATTATTTTTCCCATAATCGTCTCTTTTTTGTTTATGCTACGGTTTTATGTCACAATTTATTTTTAACGCCCCCCGTATGAACACGGCCGCGATCAACTGTCTTTTTCCCCGAACAAATGCACATCTCTCTGCGGGAAGGGTATGGAAATCCCGTTATTATTGAATTCCTGAAATATGTTACGGTTAATACTGAAAATAACATCCCAGTAATCGGACTGCTTGCACCATAAACGGGAATATATGTTTATGCTGGAATCAGCGAATTCGGCTATTCCGATCTTGGGCTCGGGATGTCCGGCAACCCGTTTTTCATCCGATATCACGTTCTTTATTATATCGATGGCCTTATCGATATCCGAATCATAGCTGACCCCTATTGTAAGATCAAGTTTTTTAAATTCGGAATAGTTATGTATGACCTCGCCTATCACGTGTTTGTTGGGGATGAATATAACGGTTCCATCCAGCGTCTTTAACTGGGTCCTGGCCAGGGTCATATCGATCACCTCACCCATGGCCCCTGTGACCTCTATGATGTCACCGACTTTGAACGGTTTGGTGAATATCAACGTGGCGCCGGCAGCATAATTCGAAAGCGGGCCCTGGACAGCAAAGCTGGCACCGAATCCTACAACACTCAAGCCGGCTATGAACGGCGCGATGGTAATGCCGAATTTTCCCAGGGCCACGAGGATCACGAACAGCATAACGAGCCCTTTGAGTATTGTAACCAGAAATTTCGATACTGTTACATCAATGTTTTTTTTGCGAAGAAAATTTTCAGTGAATTTAGCTATGAATTTAGCGGCCATCCAGCCCAATATAACGACGATAATGCCGCCAAGAGCCTGGAAACTGTATTTAACGGAAAATTCCGCCAGAAGGTCTATTATCTTTTTAGCCGTGCTTATTTCAGAGGCGAACAGCGGTTGTGACCCGGCAGCCTCCTGTCCCTGCGCAGTATGGTGTAAAAATGCAAGTGTAAAGAACGTTCCATATTTAAAAACCGGATATCTCCTCATATATCTCCTTTCATTTGAATAAGTAATGATTTTAGCTCTTATCACGTGAAATGTCATCTTTATTTTTTATTCGGTCTTATAGTGCATGAATTTTTCAATCTGCTGATGCGGTAAACACCTGGAATAACACATATCGCGGACGAATTACAGGTTCAGAAGTTTTTTTACTATCTGCAACACATCCGCAGGATCAAAGGGTTTCAAGACATATACATCAGCACCGCATTTCTCAAGTTTCTCTTCAATCCCTTCCGCGCTTGCCGATATCAAAATGATCTTCATATCCTGCAGGCCCGCATCGGATTTCACGGATGAACATATTTTCATGCCGTCGACATCCGGCAATCTGAGGTCAAGAAGTACCACATCGGGTTTTTCATCCCTGATCAACTTCAATCCTTTTTCTCCGGTGTCGGCAGTATAAACATCCTGTCCAAGTTTTTTTATTGTATAGACCAGGGTCTTCAGAATGTCCGGTTCATCATCTATGATCAGTATCTTTCTCAAAATATCACCTCCATGCTGCTATGCCGGCAGGGTAAACTGAAAAACAGAACCTTCTCCATACTCGGATTCAGCCCACATGCGGCCATTATGGTTCTTTATAATCTGTTTGCTTATGGCCAGGCCGAGTCCTGTACCTTTATACTTGCGGTTCTTGATATTATCAAGCTGTTCAAAACTCTTGAACAGCCGAGGCATGTCTTCTTCCCTTACCCCGATACCTGTGTCTTTTACCTTTATATTAACAGAACGTCCTTCCCCGGAAGAGATCAACTCTATCTTGCCCTTGTCCGTGAATTTGATCGAGTTGTTTATCAGGTTGGTCAATACCTGCATGATCTTGTCGCGGTCCACTGTTATGTCCGGTATATTGTCATCAAGTTTTATTGCCAGCTTTAATCCTTTTTCTTCAACTACGGGTTTCATGGCAATATAAGCTTCTTTGATAATAGAGTTGATACTGTGCGGTTCCATATCAAATTTCATTATGCCCGCGTCCAGTTTTTGAAAATCTAATACATCGTTTATAAGACGGTTTAACCTGTCTACGTTTCTTTTGGCTATATCCAGCATATCCTGTTGTTCCGGGTTAATTTCTCCGACAAAGCCATCCAGTAGAAGGTTTATGCCTGCCTTGATCTAAGCCAAAGGTGTCCTGAGTTCGTGCGACACCATGGAAGTGAAAGTGGATTTTATATTGACGGCTTTTCTTAACTCTTCTTCCCCATTCTTCCTGTCGGTTATATCCTGCACTAGGCCTATCATCCTGACCGGTTTACCTGATGGTTCACCGAAATAAACGTTGCCTTTTTCGGAGACCCAGTGAATGCTTTGATCCGGCCATATGATACGGTGTTCAATATTGTAATCACTGCCGTTTTTCAGGGATTCGTCCACCGCATCCATAACGTGTTGCCGATCTTCGGGATGTATGCATTCCAGAAAAGCTTCATATGTCCTGCCAAACTCCCCCGGTTCGAAGCCGAACATGGGTTCTATCCTGTCGGACCAGTAAAGTAGTCCTTTCTGGATATCCCAGTCCCAGCTGCCGACCTTAGCTGCCTCCTCGGCAAGAGCATAACGTTCTTCGCTTTTCCTGAGCTCTTCCTCAGATCTTTTCCGTTCACTTATATCCCTTCCATACATATTGACATAATCTGATCCCTTTACCGGGGTAACGGCTATTTCGAAAATTCTGTCATATATTTTAAGCTCCAAAATGCTGTTTCTCCCGGTACGGGAAATCTCTTCTATATCACGCTTTAAGTCCGGCGGCATTATCCGGCCTGTTTCCAGGCCATAAAAATCAAGAAGAGCTCTTCCGGATTTATTGGCATACAGTATTGTGCCGTCTTTTTTTACACGTAAAACGGGATTGGGGTTTTCCGACGGGAACTTTGATAATTCCAGTATTTCTTTTTCCGACTGTTTCCGGTAAGTTATATCCCAGAATATTCCGAACAGCCCTGTTACATCTCCGTTTCCATCCTTAACAGGTGTCTTGACCGTATGCACCTGGGCTTCCTTGCCGTCTTTGATGTATTTTTCATCGACTTCCCTGATTGTTCCGGAAGAAAGGACGGATTTGTCATCTTCCCGGTATTTGCGCGCCAATTCTTTCGGGTAAAGATCATAATCGGTTTTTCCAACCAGCTCTTCCGGAGTCATGCCGAGATCACTTGCATAACTTTCATTACATAAAATGTACCTGGAATCTTTGTCTTTATAAAAAATCTTTTGAGGTATGTTTTTTATAAGCTCTCTGTGCTTCGATTCGCTCAGATGAAGGGCTTTTTCGGCCTTTATTCTTTCGGCGATCTCTTCGGCCAGTTTATCGCGTGACACCATGGTTGTTTTAAGTTTTCTGGATAATTCATCGAAGGACCCGGAAAGCTCGCCTATTTCATCGCGGGTATGTGTACTGACGCTGTGATGGTCCATCTTCCCGGAAGCTATGTCCCCTATGGCTTTTTTCAGGCGTATGACCGGGTTTATTACGGTTTTTTCTATAACGACCATTAGCGCAAAAACAATCAATGTCATGAATAAAATACTAAAAGCCGTTAAAAATACCGCCTTGTTTTGGATGGATATCATATTAGAATGGTTCAGATCCTCAAGCCGGTCTGCCTGAAAAACAATGGTACTGAGTTTCTCAAACAAACTGTCTGCATAACGGTTTTTAACATCTGCGGATAAACCAGTGATATCCTCCGTACCGGATTTACGCATATCCATTTTATCTATTGCCGCAAAATCACCGCCGAGTTTTTCATGAACATCGGTTAAAAGATTCATAATACTGACACATCCCGGGTCCTTAAACATAAGTCTTTCAGATTGCAGACTATTCCCTATGTCATCATATTTCCTCAACCATTCCTGCTTTGTATCCTCCCCCCGGCTGATAAAATATTCATCTGTTATAATACTTAACTCGAACGTGGCCTTACTGATCTCATCAAGATAAATATTCTTTGCTGACATTTCATTTATGTTGTTGCTGACAAACATCGTTATAATACCCGTGATTATTGATAAAACAACTGCGATTCCTGTCGAAATTCTAAGTCTACTTTTTAATTTCATGTCGTATCCCTTATAAGATCCAAAAATCCTTGTTTTATAATAAGTTCGAGTTGTCCCGTATGATCCTTTTATTATATTGTCTTACATCGTCAGGAATTATCACACTCTCCGGCATATGAAAAATACAGAGCCTTGATCATTGCTTCTATTTGTATGTAAAGTTTTAAACGGTTTTATTTTTCACAAATAACAAAGGGAATACTATATCGCTTAAACAACACGGGAACCATACGGAAAGAAAAAGAAAGATAAAAATACCACCGCAAAGATACAGTGACACTTGCCCGCCCAGGGCCATTATGACATGAAATAAAGATGCCCATGTGCTGAGAAGCACATGTCCGGCATGGGGGAATTTGGTCCCGGTAGCAAAATGCGCTATACCGACACCTAAGACCGCCGCCGGATTGACTATCCACCATTCTTCGATAAAGCCGAGGTGAAGCCCTTTATTCGGCAGTCCAAGAAGTGTTTCACCCAAATACGGGATAAGAGAATCGCTCAGGGTAGCGATACCTATTGAACCGGCATAACCTATGATCAAGACCTGCCATAAACTGCATTTGCCGCCGTATCTGCCGCACTGGTATGACCTGTACATAGAGGCCGTGACCATGGCGCTTAAAACGACATGCATGGGATGAAATACATAGAATACCCTGTGTGCCGTATCATGGGGTACCCTATAGAACAACAACATGAAAATTATTCCGGTCAAAGCCCCGAAAGCGGTAAAAGGTATATGTTGTTTTAGTTCTTTGACAATATGCGTCATGCTTGCCTCACCCGGTGAGGATTATACCAAAAAAATGGTAAAAATAATAGAAAATTCACCTCGCGCCGTATCATTGCCGGGATATAACTTCATTATGTATCCCGTATTTCCGGAGGTAATTCAATCATAAACTCCGTACCCTCTCCGGCGGCGGATATCACCTGTATTTTCCCCTTACTTTCTTCAACTATTTTTTTAACAAGAGCAAGCCCCACTCCGGTGCCTTCTATGTCGCGCGAAGTCTCTTTGAGCCTCTGGAATATTTCGAATATTTTTTCATGATATTTAGGGTCTATGCCGATGCCGTTGTCCTTGATGCTCAGCAGGACGTTTCGGCCCCGCATCCCGCATCTTATTTTTATCCATTTTTCTTTTTTATCGGGGTCAAAAAATTTGACGGCATTGCTTATAAGGTTATCTATCAACTGTTTTAAACGATATTTATCCGCGAAGATACGGCATTTATCTTCACCTTCGACGTCGAACTTTATCCCGTTATCCTCCATCTTTTTAATAAACGGCCTGGCGGATTCATGGATAAGTCCGGTTATTTCTACAGATTCAGGTTCCGCCGCTTTTTTCCCTACACGGGAAAATTCCAGAAGGTCATGTATAAGGTCTTTCATGTATTCCACATTGGCATTGATCCTGTTAAGATAATGGACACCGTTCGCGCCGAAATTGACTCCTTTCTGGCTTCTGAACAATCCAAGAAACCCCTGGATCGTAACCAGCGGAGTTTTAAGATCATGTGATACTGTATACACAAAAGACTCCAGCTCCTTGTTTTTTGCGAGTATCAGGTCCTTCATGTTCCTGCGTGCCGTTATATCAAAAAGTGTGCCCATCATCCGCGCCGGTTTCCCGTACTCATCCCTGAATACATTGCCTTTGCCGGACACCCACTTAACTGTACCATCAGCGCATATTATCCTGTACTCTTCATCATATTCTTTCCCTTTATCCATACATTCATTGATGGAATCTGTGAAATGCTGTTTGTCATCGGGATGGACACAGTTGAAAAATCTCTCATATGTAGGGTTAAACTCATCTTCAGGAAACCCGAAAAGGCGGTATATCTGTTTAGACCAGACGACATCACCGCTGGCGACGTCCCAATCCCATGTGCCGATGTTGGCGACTTCCTGGGCCAGCGCGTATCTTTCTCTGCTAAGCTCCAGTTCTCTTTCCGTTCTTTCCCTTTCCTGTATCTCTCTGGACAGATCTTTGACCAGTATTTCACGCTGGATCGTACGCCTTATGCTCCCGGCAAAATACATAGAAAGCAATATCGTCAAGGTTATGCCCATAAAAAGGGCCTCATCCGCTCTCCAGTTCTTCCCGGACGCTGCAAAACCGGGAACCGCTTTGAAGTTTATCAACCATTTTCTGTCCGCGACGCTTATTTGTTTGGAAAAATCCAGATCCGTGTACCGTGAGTGCCCCCTGTGTGTTTTGTATGTTTTTACATCTTTCGCATTTACCCTGGATCTATGCAAATACAATAGTTCTCTTTCTTTTTTGCCGCTCAGGTCATACAGATAGATATCGATGCCCAGTGGCATAAGATAACTCAAAGCCTGTTCCATGATATCCCCGGCGTGAAAAACACCGATCACATATCCCTTTATATTTTCCCGGCGCTCTTTTGCCGTATCATGTGAGGTGTTTTTGCGGTAAACGGGGATCACCCCGATAAAAAAATACCGGTCATCCCGGTCCCGCGTGATGCCGGATGTAACCGCCAATTCTCCGCTGTCCCTGGCCTTTAAAATAACATCCCTGCATTTTTCTTCGGACCCCGCGTCAAGCCCCAGTACATCTTCATTACCCTCATAAGGATGAATATAATAAACGGGAAAATATTCTCCCCGTTTCCCGGCTTTTACCAGCTTCCTTTCCTCATCTCTTTCGGTTATCTCAAAACCTTCCAGCCCTTCCAACCGGGCGGCCTGTTCATAATCACTTCTCTGGGCATAACTTACGGGGAACACCCATCCCAGGGCGACTACGCCGGGTTTTCCCCGGATAGCGGACCCGGCGAATGTCCGGAACTCGCTTCTTGTCACTATTTCGGAACTTTCATAAAAAGAAAAAACTGACTTAAGAACATTAAAATTGTTCTCAAGCTCCAGTTGAAAAAGATAAAAACGCTGCTGTGCGACCAGAATAAATTCGTTCTCGATATCCTGTAATCCCCTGTTTTCCAGCACAAAATAAGCCTGGGCAGAGACCCAGATGCCTATTACAAGCACCACCACAACGGGTATATACCTTAACTGCTGTTTTTTAAGTCTGGTGTAGGACATGTCTGTTTCTTAATAACAGTTTTACCGCTGCCGCCCGGCACTCCGGTTATTTACGGACTTTCAATCAAAGAGGCTGACCCGGACAGTTCTATCCGGAATTCAGTACCCCCGCCTTTTTCAGATTTGACCTGTATTTTTCCCTCATGCTCCTGGACGATCTTTTTTACTATAGCCAGACCGACACCCGTACCTTCGGTGTGTTGTCCAAGATCATCCAACCTGTAAAAAATATCAAAGATCTTATCGTGGTATTTGGGGTCGATCCCTATCCCGGTGTCACGGACGCAAATACAGGTATTCCCGCTGTTATCACGCTCGCATGATAACTCTATTTCCTTCCTGCGAGATTCCCCCATAAATTTAACAGCGTTGTCCACAAGGTTTTCCATCATATGAGTGATCTGACAGGGTTCGGCTAAGATAGATACGGGTTGCCCTAGCACGATGGAGATCTTGATGTTTTTATCCGACATTTTTGAAGCGTACTTTCCGGCGACCTCCCTTAACAGGTCCCCGACATTGATCAGTTGTTTTTGTCTTTCCAGTCTGCCGATACGCGCGAACCTTAAAAGATCCTGGATCTGCCTTTCCATGTTATCGATATTCGTCCCCATCCTGGTCATATACTCCAGGCATTTCTCCCCTGCATGCCCCGCCAGCTCTTCTTTTAAAAGATTCAAAAAACCCTTTAAAGAGACCAGGGGGCTTTTCAGGTCATGTGAAATAGTGTAAACAAATGATTCCAGTTCTTTGTTCTTTATCGCGAGATCGCGTTCGGTTTTTTTCAGGGCGGAAATATCGGTGACTATGCCAAGGACACCTTTTTCTCCCTCATGCTCTATCAATTTTGTGGTAATAATAGCTTCTATTTTTTTGCCGCTTTTTGTTATGAGGGAATATTCATACGGCTCGACCTCTTCTCCTTCGGCGTGCTTTGCCAGGGCCCTCGCGATCAGGGGCAATGAAACCGGATCTATCAGTTCGCGGAAATCAAAATCCGGGGAACAGACCTCTTCGCGGCTGTATCCCATCATATCTTCGGTCTTCTTGTTCGTATAAATGACTTTCCCGTTCACATTGATGAATATCATGTTGGGCGATTCTTCAGCCAGCATCATAAAATCATGCTGTTCTTCCAGTGATCTCTTGTATCTCTCCACAAAGTCCCTCTTTTCTCCTGAAAAACAAAAGACGCCCCTGCGGATCTTAAAAGGCGTCCTTAATCTTGGCTCTGTCTTTTGGCATCTCTTTCACCCCGAAAGAGTTGTTAGGTTATACTGGTATATCTACATCTTAATAATAACCCCGCATACACGGGCACGTCAATAAAATCATTTTCTACCCCTTTACGCGCTCCGGGATCACGCGAACAGGCATCCATAAACAACAATCTACAATACCCATAATCCCATACTCTTCACTATGCGTATTTTAAATGTGTTTTTTGGCTATGCCGAGCTTTTCCAGGATAGTCATCATCAGGCACCAGTCGGTAAACGCGGACTGAAAAAGGTTTACCCCTACAAAAGCCGTGAACCAGAGCCATAGCGGACTGACCAGATAAGCCAACAAAAGACTTAACAATATAAAAAAGCCGGCCGCACCTCTCAATATCCTGTTCATATCCATATGTATCCTCTCCTTAAAAACTGTATCTTAACCGTATGTATACGTTCTTATTTTTTCGGACACTGCCGAATTCCGTCCAGGAATCTTTTCCCCACGGGAGATCAGCGCCGACAGTCAAAGTCCATGCGTCCGTCGCGTCCCATACCAGGGAAGGTTTCACATAAGCATCCATATCCGAAGGTGAGAAAAAAGTGAAAATCGATAATTTTACTGTCTGCCCGGCAAAGTATTTGGTTATTCTTCCGGTTATGGTGTGCCGGAACTCGTCCCATCTGTAATCCGCCCGCAATAAAGCCCGTCTGTATTCATCATAGTCCAGCGTCTGCTCAAGATAATATTGAACCCCCGCTACAAGGTCATTCCCCATGTCCTTTTCGTAACCGGCAAGGTATTTCATCATAGAGTTCTGTATAGTGCGGATATCGCCGTTATTATCCTCCTGGGAATAGTAATAAGAAGTTTCCACGTTGCCTATTCCCCCGAAAACGGGACCTCTTATGCTGGCCCCGTATGCGTCCATTCTTTCGTAATATATCTGTCTACCGATTTCGTTTTTATAACTCCGCGGGCTGGGGTCAAACCCCCTGTAATAATAAAGCGCGGTCTCGTAACTTTTGAAGGTCCGGTAAACCCTGCCCGCGTAAACAAAGTTTTTAGCCGTACGGGAAGGATCGGCCGTATTCCTTTCGGCTTGCCGGCCGGTTATCCCACCGTTAAAACTGTCAAAAAAACTTACGCGGTCGCCTTTGGGTACAGTGTTCGGCTCAAAAAAAGGTATTACCGCGAAATCCACGTTGAACCATTCGGGATAAAGCATGATCCTTACCGCATCCGAGGGTTTTTTCAGATACTCATCATCTCTCCCTATAAAGAAAGAAACATAATCTTTCGGGAAAAGATCATTAAGAAAAACATAATCACCGGTGCCCCATGTAAGAACTTGCCGGCCGGCCTTGATATCCATGATGTCCAGGGGTGTAAAATATACATTTAACTCACGAAGATCGGTCAGCATCTTCCCGCCGAAATACAGGTCCAAAAGAAAATCGCATTTAACGGTAAGCCCGGCCCCCCACTCGGACAGGACATTGTCTCCGGGAAAATAATATCTTGTCTTTAACTGCAATCTGCCTTCGGCCATGTTGAATTGCCTGTGTTTGACATCATCCGAACCGAACCTGGGCGCGAACGCTTCTTCCAGAAATCCGTGTATTTCAGGGATCTCCGACGCTTGCGCGTTAAAAGCAATGATCTGCACTGTAAAAACACTCGATAACAAAAATAATTTTCCGTTTCTTATCATATGTTTCCGCCCTATCCCCTTATATACCGCCTGGGAGGCCTTCTTAAGAATCTTTCCGTAAAAATATCGGGTTCAAGGCCCGTGTCATATTCGATATCGGAAAAATCGGATACAGTGCTGCCTCCTGAATTCAGGTCCGTCGCTTTCATCCTTGTCACAGTCGGGAAGCCCTGCACATCCTTCACTTCAAGCGCTTCCAGTATTTTGTATAATTCCCCGTTTTTGTCATAAAGCTCCGCTTTTGACGGTATAAAATTATATTTATTGATCCAGGTGATGAAATGATCGAATTCCACGGATCCCGGATCTCTGGGGATGCTTTTTATTTTATAGAAATCCCCTTCCTCCCCCAGCAACATATGATCATCTTCTTCGGTTCCCCTTCCCGAAATATCCTCATACGCGAAATGGGACCCTACAAAACTGGACCGCTTATCGCTGGCCGCGATCCTCCTGACAAGATCCAGAGCGGGTAAATACAGCCACCTGTCATCATCCGCAGATGGTTTTTTCCATACCAGGTATGTCATTCCGGCCACGTCGTTCGGCTTATTGAAATACACATAATATTTCTGTTCACCGCCGGAGCCGTCATCCATTCGCAGTATGATCATCTCCCGTTCCCTGGTCCTCCCCAGGGAATCCGTTATAACCATTCTTACTTTCGCTTTTCCGTCATCGGCCTGGTAATAAGAAGCCTGGTTCGCCTTTTCAACGATCTCTTCCGCTGTTAATGCGGAAATGTCCACCGCGGCACAGGCTGATACCGCCAAAATAATGCTGATTATGATGATTTTCCTCATGTTCCCTCCTACTGTTTTATGCGGGCTCTTTCGCGATGCATATTTTTCGCCTGGAAAGAAAGCTGCAAAATCCGGACATGATAACCACAATAGCCACAGATACCCCCGTTGTGATACTCCACCGTGTTCCGTATCCCGATGATATAAAAGCCACTGCCAGAGCCACCGCGAGGGATGTGATAATACAATAAAGACAGTTACAACTCAACCGGTTGTTTGCCTCATCGAACACATAACGTGGAATAGCGGCGACTATAGCCGGGAGTATGACAAGCGTAGCAATACTTGAAGTGAGCATGATAAGAAACATAAACATGCCGACGGTCTTATACGGGACCAGGGGCGCGGCCAGAAGAGGTAAAAACCCTATGGATATTATCAGGGCATTCCTTAGAATAGCGCGCCCGGGCTCCCTGAACATTTCCGTCATCGTATTTTGCCAATCCCCGGTGTTTTTGAAGATCTCTCTCGCTCTCTGCAAAAAATGTATGGCAAAATCTATGGATAGACCCAGGGTCAGCGCCGAAAGAACCGCTACAGGCATATCATAGTCCTTGCCCATAAACCCCAGAAGACTGTATATGAACACTATCGTCGCGGTAAGCGGTATCATGGAGATCAATCCTCTTACGGGCGACCTGAAAAGAAATATCATCATAAAAAAGACTATGACGAAACTTCCCATAAAACTTCTTAACATGCCGACCACCATCTTATCCTGCCATACGACATTTATATAGGTAAGCCCGGCCCAATTAATGTTTAATCTTACCGGCGGCGGATACTTATCGATGAACATATCCACTTTCCTTTTTACTTCGCTCATATCCCTGTTGTCCCCCGATCTGAGCTGCACCCATATAGTGGCTTTAGAATAATCAGGAGTCACAAAATGCCAGAGATCATCCGGTTTATGGGAATTTTGAAAAGATATCAGACATTGCGCGACCGCCTGTTTTGTAGGAGGTATAGTATCATATGTTCTGTCCCCGCCCATAAGTTCGTAATACACTTTTTTAGTCACATCGGCAAGTGAAGTGCTTTTCCCGACACTTTCGTTCTCTTTTAAATAGGTTTGAAGTTTTTCCATATACTGCAGCATTTCAGGAGCTTTAAATGGTTCATTTCCGCCGTGAACCGGGTCCATTACAAGATACGCGGTATAAGTCCCCCCAAAGTGCCTGTTTAGTATATTATCGGCTACCCTTATTTCGTGGCCTGGAGTAAACCATTTTACCGGGTTGTCGTTTATCACTATCCTGGTTATCCCGTAGAAAGATACCCCTATAACAAGCACTGTTCCCGCAAGTATCCATTTCCATTTTTCGACTGAAAATCTGCCTGCCGCCGCCAGGATTTTGTCAATTGCCCCGTGATGTGTCCCTTCTTTAATGCCGAAATTTTCAAGTGATTCTTTTTTCATGAGGGCGACCATGGCCGGCATAAACGTCATAGTGAGAAACCATGCCAGCATAACGCCCGTGGCTACAAAAATGCCGAATACCTGTACCGGGGGGATAGGCGTGAATGCCAGGGATAAAAACCCTGCGGTCGTGGTCAGAGATGTGAAAAGCATCGGCATAAAAAGATCATCGATCGTACTTATAATGGCCTTTTTGCGATCTTTGTATTCCTGGAATTTATCAAAAAATTCGCTTAAAATATGGACTGAATCAAGCACGGCTATGGGCATAAGGAATATCGGGATCATCGAACTCATTATATGCACGGTGAACCCCATCCCTATGAGAAGCCCCATAGTCACCAGGACCGTGACTCCCGCCAGAAGAAGCGGGAACAGTACAAGCCGGGGATGCCTGAAAAACGCCAGCATCAGAAGAAAGATCACCAGCATCGCCAGAGGCGCCGATATAGCCATCTGCTTGAACATCTCAAAGCCGAAGGTATCTTCAGCCACCGGAAGCCCGGTTATATAATATTTTTCGCTTCCTTGCAGCCCGCGTGTTATCTCACGTATTTGGCGGGATATCATATAGCTCAGATTTTTTGCCTTTATAGGTATATATATACATAAAGCTTTGCCGTCTTCCGAGATGATCGTCCCGTAAAATAACGGGTTCGCCATGGCTCTTTCCCTGATCTTGAGCGCGTCTTCTTCGGAATACGGGGGAGGCCCCATAAGCCATTTGAACCTCACCGCCCCTATCCCCGCCTGTTCTATATCATCTTTGGTCGCGGGGCTCATAAGTTCATACTGTATGACCCCTTGTATTTTTTTAACGGCATCGCTTATTTTGTAGACTTTTTCGAGCGTCCGCGGGGCAAATACACCTGTCTCGCTTTCTTCGTTCACTATCCCCAGGACTATGTAATCATAAAGGCCGAACTCTTTTTTCACCGCATGATGAAAGACCCTTACAAATTCTTTTTCTGAAAGCATGTTTTCCGGGTCAGTATCTATCTTTATCCTTATGAACTGCGCGACGCTTAGGACAACACTTAAAACTGTAACTGCTACAATTATTTTCGGCTTTTTTACTGAAAACCCTATTATCTTTTTAAACATGCTCCGCTCCTGTTTTTTTATCCGCAGCACCTTTTCAGGCACATAAGCAACTTTAATACTTCTTCCCGTTTTACTGAATAGAATACTTCGTTCCCCCTGCGCTCTTTTTTTAAAATATTCCTATCCGCCATGGCATTAAGATGCTGGGAAGTAATTGATTGTTTCAACCCGGTTTTTGCCTGTATTTTTTTGCCGTTCATCTCCCCTTTTTCCAGAAGAGATACTATATGCAGCTTTTCAGGATGCGCTATCACTTTGAGCATCTTAGCCGCCTCTTTAAAAGGATATTTTCCACTCATACCATCCGGCCCCTTCTTTTTGAATAATTAGAATATCATAATATTGTAATTTTGTCAAGTTTCTCGCGGGCCCGGCGCTTCCTCATTGTATCGTTGACATCGTTCCTTTTAAGAAACCAATTTATGGCTGGTATGGTAAATGCGGTATGAAAAATACAAGAAGGCCCGGCCTTTCCCCTTATTCCCGGATCTGATGAGGGGTAAAGGCCGGGCCTCGTAAAGATCACCCCAGGATCTTCCTGGCGGCGCCGTCCAAAGCGTCCGTTATGAAAGGGATACCTGTTTCTTTTTCGGTCTCCCGGTTAGCCGCGAAAAGATCTTCCCTTCCGATCTCCTGTAACGCGAATTTGCGGGCCCCGGCCATCAGCTGCTGTAAACCGGCGGCCAGTTTATCAGCAAGAGTATATATCGCGATAGCTCCCAGTGGTATGTTGTTGATCTCTTTCGAACCCACTTTTTTCTGGACATCATAATATGAGGCGAATATCTCTTCCGGCAGTTTTCCAAAAGCCGATACCGATGAAGGAAGGTCCTCCCAGTTCCCGTTAAGTTTCAGCTTTTTATCGGGATGCAGCGCGCCCTCGATATTAGATCCCAGAAATCCCGGGACCATCATAGCCCGTCCCATACATACAAGTTTGACAAAAGGATCTCCGAGAGCAAGCGCTTTAAATATATGATCTTCACGCGCGAAGCCTCCCGCAAAAGCCATGTCAACCACTTTCTGGCCCTTGGACTGCAATATTGAAGCGTATTCATGTGCCTTGGCGTGCAGATATATAGAGGGTACGCCCCACGTCTCCATCATATTCCACGGGCTCATCCCCGTACCCCCGCCGGACCCGTCTATAGTCAAAAGGTCAAGTTCAGCTTCCGAGGCATATTTTATCGCCATAGCCAGAGCTTCCATACCATAAGACCCGGTCTTGAGAGAAATCCTTTTATAACCGAGTTTGCGTAAATACTCAACGGCTTTCATAAAATCCTCTTTGACTTTATCCGGATCGGTGATATCGGTATATCCTAATCTGCTATGCCGGGCAAAAGACCTTAGTCCTTTATGGTTAAATGCTTCCTGGACTTCCGGTTTTGTCGGATCGGGATCCACAATATACCCTCTTTCCTTGAGAAAGATCGCGTAATCAAGCGAGGTTACCTGTATCTCTCCTCCGATATCCTTGGCACCCTGGCCCCATTTCAGTTCAAGCACTACTTTATCCCCGTATTTGTTTATTATGTATTCCGCGACCCCGTTCCTCGTATCTTCCACATTCATCTGGACAATAATGGCCCCGTAACCGTCAAAATATTTCAAGAAAGTCTCAATGCGCCTGTCGAGTTCGGGAGCTTTTACTATTTTGCCGTCTTTTATCTCGGCTTCCCGGTCGACACCGACGACATTTTCTCCGACGACAATAGGAAAACCTACAAGCGCCGCTCCCACCGCGAATGATTCCCAGTATTTTGCCGCGATGAACGTAGACCCTAACGCGCCTGTCATCAACGGGACCCTGGCCTTGGTTTTTATCGCGCCGCCGAATTCCGTTTCAATATTAACATTCGGGAAAATGCAATCGTCCGGAGAGCTTGATAATCCCGATGGCACACCCAGCGCGCCGTAGTTATATCCCTGAATACGTAAAGAATTATATGATACACCCACATGATTAGTGTTCCTGCTTCCCGCTGTTATAGAACCGAAATCACGGGGGTAAAGGACTTTTCTTCCCCTGAGTGAAGAAAGCCAGGTCTCACATTTGCCTTTACAATCCGCACGGCATAATGTACATAAACCTGATTCGGCGGCATCGCCCCTGTTGACGGTGCCCAACACATCATTTACTTTAGGCCATTGCATTTCGTCCTCCTTTTGATGTCATCGAATTATTATTTATTCCACATATTTTGAGCTCTTATCGGGTAATAATTATATCAAAAACATCATTTTATGAGTACAATTAATTTTATAACGATTATATAATAATCATTTTTTGGTGATTTGTGGGCATATTGATAAAGCCGGTTACACCGACCTGCGATAATTGAGTTGTCGGGATTGGCTGTGACAAGTATAGTCGGAAACCGGTAGTCGGCTCCCATAGTTTTCGGGCTTTCACATACAGCTGAAGGCTGAAGATTAAAAGTTGGCTGTTAAAAATTTATTTGCATGTTTTTTTATTTTACTATATAACTATTATTACCTTCGTCGTGACGATTTTTAACTTAACGGATGGACTAAAATGAAACCCTGTCATTTCAGTATAATAATACCGGCATATAACGAAGAGGCGCATATAGCCTCAGTGATAACCAGGCTGAAAAATGTGGTGGATGCGTTAAACCGCCCGTATGAGATCATTGTTGTCAATGATGGTTCCACGGATAAGACTTCTGAAAAAGCCCGGGATTCTGCTGTTATTGTAATAGATCATGAAGAAAACAAAGGATACGGCGGCTCTTTGAAAAGCGGCATCCTGGCCGCTAAAGGAGAATGGATCATCCTGACAGACGCAGACGGCACATATGACATATCTTCCATCCCCCGGATGATCTCTCTTACCGGTAAAGCTGACCTTGTTGTCGGCAACCGTATCTTTTCATCTTCGAAAACCGACCGTATAAAGACACTTGCCAGAAATTTTTTCGCCTATCACACCAGTTACTACGCCGGCCAGAAAATAGAAGACCTTAATTCCGGGCAGAGGATTTTCCGCCGGGAAGACATTGTAAAAATACTGGACCTGTTCCCGGATGGTTTCTCTTTTACTTCGACCATGACAGTACAATATTTATTAAGAAAAAAAACCATAATTTATACTCCTGTCGAATACAGGCATCGAGCCGGGTCAAAATTCGCTTTAAAGAAAAATGTTTTTCCCATAGCGAAACTGGCATTTAAATTGACTTTTTTAGCGCGGCCTTTCAAATTGTCCGCCCAGATCTTTTTTACGTTTGCCGCCGCATGGCTGGCAACCGGAAATATGGTACACGCACTGAACGCGCCCGCCGCAGCCGGCTTGTTATGTTTTCTTTTTTGTGTACCTTTTTTGTTTTTTCTTCTACTCTGTTACATTTATATAATGGGTAAACGTACTGTCTGACCCGGAGACCAGGTTATGTTAAGAAACGTTTTGAAATATACTATCACCGCCGTGCTGATCGCCGCCCCCTCCTGTGTGTGGGCGTTGGATACTTCGCAATATCAGAACAGCGGAGACACTTACTTCTCTTCAGGCGATTTTACCCGGGCCCTGGAACAATATTCGGCCGGGCTCGCCCTGGAAAAAGGTAATTATGAATTCCTATGGAAGATCGCCAGATGTTACAGCCGGTTAACCGTATCATCCACCGATAAGAAAATAATAAAAGAATATGTATTGAAGCAGGAAGAATATTCCAGAAAAGCCGTAGAAGCGGGTCCGGAAAGGTTTGAGGGATACCGGTATCTTGCCTCGGCCCTCGGGAAACTGCTTACTCACGCTCCTTTTGACAAGGTCTACAAATATATTAATGAGATAAAAGAAACCTCGGAAACGGCTATCGCTCTTAACCCCGATGACCCCAGGTGTTATATTATCCTCGGTGTCTGGCATAGAAAAGTCGCCCTTGCTCCATGGTACCAGAAAACACTTATTTCCGCTTTTTTCGGGGGGCTCCCGGGATCTGACCTGGAAACATCGGTAAAACTTCTTGAAAAAGCCGTACAGCTGGAAAACAACAGGGTGAAAAATTATTATGAACTGGCTTTGAGTTACAGAGCCGTTAACGACCATGGAGCGGCGAAGCAAGCCCTTGAAAAAGCGATACATTGCATTCCACGGCATGACTGGGACGTTAAGACCCTTGAGAAAGCCCGTAAGTTGCTTGATAATTATAGTGAATAGTGAAACTGCCCGAAACGGACTTGGTGAATGGTGAAGGGACAATGCGCAATAAACCCAAAGAACCCAACAAACTCAGGGCGTCTATACCCGGTCAGGAACCGTTACCATTTTCAAGTTTTCTATGTTTGACTACCTTGGCCCGGACCATGTAAATGACATCTTCCGCAATATTCGTGGCATGGTCACATATCCTCTCTAAATGCCGGGCGACCAGTATAAGAGGTACCGCGCGATGGGTTATGCTGCTGTCTTTAGATATGTACTCATCCATAAGTTCATCCGCTATACGGTTTTTAAGACCGTTCGCCTCGGGATCCTTGAGTATTACTTCCCTGGCTTTGGCTTCATCTTTTTCGACAAAAGAATCTATCGCTTCTTTCACCATACTCCTGGCGATCTCAGCCAGTTTCGGAATATCTATAAGGGGTTTGACAAGCGGTTGATCGGCTATTTCCAGGACCCGCTGTGACACGTTTACCGCAAGGTCGGCTATCCGTTCGATCTCCGAGTTGATTTTCATGCCCGTCATGATAAACCGCAGGTCCGCGGCCATCGGCTGCCGCAAAGCCAGAAGCTCTATGGCTTTTTCCTCTATATGGTTCTCCATCTCATCGATCTTACTGTCATCATCAATGATCATCCCGGCGAGCTCTTTATCCCTGTTTTTCAATGCCTCAACCGATTTGTAGATGGCTTCTTCGGCAAGACTCGACATCCTAAGAAGTTCGGTATTCAACGCTTCAAGTTCTTCGTCAAAATGTCTTTCTATCATCATGTTCATTCCACCCTTTCTTTATCCAAACCTTCCGGTAATATACTCCTCTGTGATCTTCTTGTCCGGATTAGTGAATATTTTATTCGTCTCGTCATACTCGATCAGTTCTCCCAACATGAAAAAAGCCGTATAATCCGATATTCTGGCTGCCTGCTGCATATTATGAGTGACTATAGCAATAGTATACTTTTTCTTGAGTTCCTGGATAAGTTCTTCTATTTTAGAAGTAGCCGTAGGGTCCAGGGCGGATGCCGGTTCATCCATAAGAAGGACTTCGGGCTCCACCGCCAATGCCCTGGCTATACACAACCTCTGTTGTTGTCCGCCGGAAAGATCAAAAGCGCTCTGGTTCAGCCTGTCCTTGACTTCCTCCCACAAGGCCGCGCCTCTCAGGCTTTCTTCCACCCTGCGGTTTATATAATTTTTATCTTTGATCCTGTTTATCCTCAATCCATAGGCCACATTCTCGAATATGGTCTTGGGGAAAGGATTTGATTTCTGGAAGACCATACCGACTCTACGTCTTAATTCTACCACATCCATATCCGGCCCGAAAATATCTTTACCGTCGATCTCCATGAGCCCTTCCGAGCGTATACCGGGTATTGTGTCATTCATCCTGTTGATATTGCGCAGAAAAGTAGATTTCCCGCACCCGGACGGCCCTATTATGCCCAGAACCCTGTTTTTATAAATATCCAGTGTTATGTTGTTAAGCGCGTGATTATCAGCGTAATAAAAATTAAAATCCTGTGCCCGTATTTTTATCGTGTTATCCATATTAATCTTTCTTTATTTTCCTTAAATGGTATCTTAAAATAATCGCCACCAAATTCATAGAAAAAACCAATACTATAAGTACAAGTGCCGTCCCGTAAGCGATCGGCCTGACTTTCATTATATTGTGGTGCTGTGTCGACATTATGTATAAATGATATGGCAGCGCCATAAACTGGTCAAACGCGGACCTGGGCAGGAACGGCAGAAAAAACGCAGCACCCGTGAACAATATGGGCGCCGTTTCACCAGCGGCTCTTGCCAGACCCAGGATCGTCCCGGTCAGCATGCCGGGAACCGCATAGGGGAGAACATTTGTATGTATCATCTGCCATTTTGTCGCACCCAGCGCAAGCGCGCCGTCCCTGTATCCCTGGGGCACGTTTTTCAACGCCTCTTCACTTGCCGTGATCGTCCATGGTAAAGTCATCATCCCCAGGGTCAATCCGGCCGTCAGCACACATGTCCCTATATTCATCAGCTGGACAAAGAATACTACTCCGAAAAGCCCGTAAACTATGGAAGGTACACCCGATAAGTTTCTGATTGACATTCGTATCAGCCGCGTAAATGTATTGTCCCTGGCGTATTCATTAAGATATATGGCGCACCCCATCCCCAGGGGTACCGCCATGATACCGGTTAATGCTGTAACAAAAAAAGTCCCTACGATCGCCGGGAATATACCTCCTTCGGTCATCCCTTTTCTGGGCGCCTGGGTCAGAAATTCCCAGTTTATTACGCCTATCCCTTTGCTGATAATATCATAGAGAATTATGACAAGCATTGTAACTACTACCAGTATACAAATCCTTAATAGCATAAAACCTGTATTTTGTTCTATTTTTTTAATATTCATCTCGCCTTGATCTGATATTTTCTCAATACCGTGTCCGCTACCATGTTTACTACGAAAGTTATGATGAACAAATAAAGACCGACCGCGAAAAGCGCGTAATAATGCGTCGTATAATACGGCACTTCTCCCAGCTCTATCGCGATAGTGGAAGTCATTGTCCGTACTGAATCTAAAAAACCCGCAGGCATAGCCGGCGCGCAACCGGTAGCCATAAGCACTGTCATGGTCTCTCCTATGGCCCTGCCCATACCAAGCATACACGAAGCGAAGATCCCTGATATCGCGGCGGGTATTTTCACCCTGACCACAGTCTGCCAGTGTGTGGCCCCCAATGCCAGAGAAGCTTCTACAAAGGACTTAGGCACACTGTTCAGCGCGTCTTCAGAGATACTGATAATAGTGGGCAATGCCATGGTCCCCAGCAAGATCGATCCGTTCACGGCATTTAACCCGTTCGGTATGTTAAAGATCTTAGCTATGAAGGGCCCTACCAGCACAATACCCAGAAAACCTATTACCACCGAAGGGATACCCGCGAGTATTTCGATCACCGGTTTGGCGATCTCTCTCACCCTGGGGCTGGCTACATCGGTCAGATAGGCCGCGGTCCCTATCCCCAGCGGTATAGCGAATAAAAGCGCTCCGGCCGTTACCATAAGTGTGCTCACTATCATAGCGAAAGTACCGTACACGGATTTAACGTAAGATGTCGGGTTCCAATCACTGGTAAACAGGAACTGCGCGATGTTTATTTCGCGAAACGCGGGTATTGAGGTAGTTACTAACAGGTAAAAAATACCCACAAGTATGATCACGACAAAAAGTCCGTTCAGAAAAAAGAGGCCATGCATGAAATTATCTTTAAGTCTCATATTTATGCATGGCCTCCTTTATCCTTTTCAGGGGGTATTAAACACCTATACTTTTCTTGTTAAAGTCGATATATTCTTTCGGGATCGGGAAAAACCCCTCATCCTGCACTATCTGCTGTCCTTCCGGGCTTAACTCGAACTCGATGAACTTTAATATATCACCTTCCGGAGTCCCGTTCACATACTGGTTCAGTGGGCGAGCTATAGGATATTTGCCGCTTTTTACATCCGCGGCGTTCAGCGGACTCGCGTAAGGCGCCCCGGGAAAAGAAGCCACTTCCACTACCGCTATACCACTGGCTTTTTTCGCATACCCGACTCCCACGTAGCCTATGCCGGTCTCATCATGCGTAACCGCTTCGACGATCTGTGAGTTACCGTTCATCCTGTTCATATTGGCTGAATAATCACCCTTGAGAACGGAATCCCTGAAAAACACGAATGTGCCTGAATTGGACTGTCTTCCATACAGGGTGATCGGCATGTTACTTCCGCCAAGTTCAGACCAGTTCGTTATCTCTCCACGAAAGATCTTACCTATCTCTTCCACCGTAAGCTGTGTCACCTTGTTATTGCCGTTCACTATCACGCTTAATCCGTCCATAGCGATGACAACTCTTTTCGGATTAACGCCCAGTTCCTGGGACTTAACGATTTCCTTAGGCTTCATGTTCCTGGAAGCGTCGGCGATATCGCATTTACTGTTCATAAGCGCCGCTATACCGGTCCCCGACCCGCCTCCTGTCACTGCTATGTATTTGCCCGAATTTTTTTCCATGTACACTTCGCTTAATCTCTGGACCAAGTTGATCAGGGTATCGGATCCCTTTATCTGAAGCATCCCTCCCGCGTGGACAACATTAGTACAGAGAAAAAACATTAAGACAACAGCTGAAATCGTTTTCATTGATCTTTTCATTTTTTTCTCCTGTTTTATTATATTTTTATAAAATATTTTCTTGTCATATCGGCAACATTTATGTGAATTTTCTGTGAACTTAGAACTTCACTGCTATATCCAGTTGTAAGAGCTGATACGGTTCGTCATATTCATTTGTAAGTGAATTGTCTATATCCACAGGGACACAGTAATAATATTCGGCGGCCAGTACGGTATTCTTGAAAATAGCATATTTTATTCCCCCGTTGAAACCGTAACCGTTAGTCCCGCCTCCTGCCGGCGCTCCCGCTGCAGTAAACCCGTAAAAATCCGAATCGGGGAGAAGATCAAGGATAGCGTCCTGCTGTATATACCTGTATTCGCCCCACAATTTCCACTGGCCGGGTTTCTTGGGTTTCTTTGTACCAAGGTATCCCCCCACCTGGAAAGCAAATTCATCGTCACTGGCTGCTGTGTTCCATATAAAATCCGAATACAGCCCATGAGGGATCTCGAAATCGAACAGCCGTTTCTGGTCCAGTTGGATTATTATATCCAGCATGTTGAAATCATATCTCAGGTTCCCGGCGTAATTCGGATCAGTCGCGGGCCAGGTAGTATTGGTATCCGCGTCTTCAGCTTCAAGCGAGTTTTTATCTTTCGCGTTCGCTGTGTCATAATATGCCACGGCCAGGTTTAATTTTGTGTCCCAATCGGAGTTGAGAAGCATTTTCATGCCGCCCTGAAATCCGTAAAGCATGACATCGCTCTCAGAAGCCGTTATCTCGTCCAGCCAGAACATGCCGAAATTACCATAGATATTGGTCTGAGGAAACCCTCCGCCGGAAAAGACCGGCGACATATATTTTATCCCCACACCTTCAGGATTGATGTCACCATCCCACATAAGTTCGGATTTCACAAAAGGGTTGGAAAACTTCCCTAACAACACATTGCCCCTGCCTATCTCGGACGGAAGTTGCGGTTCCCAATCGATCCACATCTTGTCGAACCATACGTTTTTTTCCTGGAAAAGACCGTCTAAGGTCTGGTTGGTCGATCTGGGATCATCCGATGACCCGGAAGCCAGCCTTACTCCGGCTTTCACCTCGTCATTGACTTTCCCCTCCAGTTGGACTCTGGCCCTTATCCTGTTGCGGATCTGCTGATGAGCGCGGGCTTTATTCTTTCCCCAGTCCAGCTGAGTCCTGAAACGCACATCGCCTTTTACCTTGATCTTCTGGGTCCAGGCCGGAGCGGTCACAGCTTTACCTTGCGCTACTTCCTTGGCGGCTTCTTCATTAGCTTCGGCAAGAAGTATCTGCGCTTCATACGGCGTCAGGACCTGTTTCTCGACAAGTTTGTTCACAAGAACGTCTATTGCCCCGGCTTCAGCCCGCGCAATACACATGAATGTGAATACTGTAACTGCCAACAACATTACTGTTTTTCTCATCTCTTTCCTCCTGATTATTTCTGATAGATCAAGACGCTCCCATTGAGCCATCTTTTTTAAGACAAACTAAACCGCTTTGTAAACTGTATCATTATTCCTGTTCTCTCCGTTTTGTTTATTTCTCTCCGCGAGTTTTTCATATGTTAACCAATGATCGGCTGCAAAATCCGGATCCTGTATATCATATCTTGCCAGGGGTTCACCTCCTTCCTTGAGTGTATTTTCGCAGTCTTTCATTGCCTTCAGCATAGAATCGACTATTTTTTGCTGATACAATATTCTGAAAGAACATATCGTTCCTGCGATCAATGTTATTCCGAATATTATCAGCATCTTCACGCCAGCTCCTCCCGGTTCGTTTTACATTGTATTTTTTTTGTATTACAGTTCTTTTAAATACAAGTGAACATTGTGTAAACTATTCCGGGGGACAAAACGGGCAGGGTTTAGGATCTGGGATCTAGAAATGAAGGATGATCGTTCGTTTCACTCACTTGGAAGAAGGAGGAAGATGCGAATTAGCTTAAAGCTAACGTGTGTTTGTTGGGTGATCTGTCTTCTGTATTCTGTGATCTGTCTTCTGTCTTCTGGCATCTCCAGCCATAGGCTGGTCTCAGTCCAGGGCTGGTCCGCCTTTGGCGGAGACATCTGTAGCCGATATACGAAATACGATATACGGTATACGAAATACGGTATACGAAATGGGCTATGTGCTTGGGCTTTAAGCCTCACATCAACGGGATCTCGAAAGAAAATGTTGATCCCCGGCCGAGAACACTTTGCACACTTATAGTCCCGCCATGTTCTTCTATGATATGTTTGACGATGGACAACCCCAGTCCCGTTCCCCCTACCACTTTGGAACGAGCCCGGTCTACGCAATAAAATCTTTCAAATATTCTCGGTATCTCTTTTTCAGGGATCCCTATACCGCTGTCCTTGACATGTATTTTTAAGTGATCTTTTCCGGATTCCGAAGAAATAATTATCTTCCCGGCTTTCGTGGTGTATTTGATAGCGTTATCGATGAGGTTGAAGAAAACCTGCGTGATCATGTTCTCATCGATATTGACAATTGGAAGATTATCCGCGATATTGTTGATGATCTCTATATCCTTCACCTGGGCAAACTTTACAAGTTCATCTATGACTTTCTGGCTGATGTTAAATATGGAGCATGGCCTCTTTCCCGGACTGATCCTTCCGGATTCCAGTTTGGACAGATCCAATAGATCGCTGATAAGGTTTACGAGCCTGTCCGCGTCTCCTTGAATTATCTGGATGAATTCCGTCGCTGTGTTTTTATCATCAAGCGCGCCGTCAAGAAGAGTCTCGGTATAGCCCTTTATATTCGTGGCGGGTGTCCTGAGTTCATGGGAAACATTTGCCACAAAATCTCTTCTCACGGTAGCAAGATGCCTTATTTCGGTGATATCATGAAAGACCAGGACCGCCCCTTCGATATTATTATCGCGCACGATAGGTGTACCATGGATCATAAATATCTTTTTCCCCGGCAGTAAAAGCGTCATCTCCCGCGACTCCACACCTTCACGCAGATTCAGTACTTTATCCGTGATCTCCTGGATCTCTATGTTCCTCAAGACCTCTATAGGTTTCTTGGAAACCGGATCAGTTTGCACGTTCAGTATATCTATCAGGGCCCTGTTTATGAGAAGTATGCTCCCTCGGGGATCCACCACCATGATCCCGTCGAACATGCTGGAAAAAACCGCTTCCAGCCTGGTCTGATTAGATGTTATCTCTTCTATCTTTGTCTTTATCTCTTCGGACATATTATTAAAAGCTGCAGCGAGATCTGACAATTCATCGTTTGAATTAATAAGTATTTTTTCGCTAAACTGTCCTCCCGCGATCTCCCGCGCCTTAACAGCCAGATCGCGTATAGGTCCTGATATAAGACCTGAAGCCGTGATGCTGGCAACAACCGCTATGCCGAAGGCTATTAACAGTGAAATAAAAAGCGTTTTTTTCAAATAATTTGAGATCTCTTCTATATCGGACAACGCCAGGGCAAGCCGTACCACCCCCTGCGGTTTATCCCGGCCGAAAACTGACGCTACATACAGCATTCTTTTCTTCACTGTAGTGCTGAACCTTACGCTTTCACCTATCCCGGACTTCAGGGCCTGCTGCACTTCTTTCCTGTATAAATGGTTTTCCATATTCGCCAGGTTCATGCCGTCAAGATCGGAATCACCGAAGACTTTCCCATCCAATCGTATAATGGTTACTCTCGCTTCAAGGGTTTTCCCGGCTTCATCAGCTATCTTGTCTATTGTCTTGTATTCCGGGTATCCGGGAAATTCTTTTTCCAGGAACATCCTGGCGAGCAGGGTTTCTTTGATCAGCGCCGCTCTTATTCTTTTATAAATATAGCTTCGAAGACTGGAATCCAGGTAAGCGAAGATCCCCACAAGGACCACCGCTATTATCACACAGAATATCAGAGCTATTTTAAGATTAATATTTATCCGCAATGTTATTCTTCCTTGAATTTATACCCCACACCCCTGATGGTCTCTATTTTAAGACCTTCCTTGCCCAGTTTTTCGCGTAATCTTTTTATATGCGTGTCGACTGTTCTCGTGGTCACATCGGAAGCTATATCCCATACATCTTCAAGCAGCCTTTCTCTTGACTGGACCCTTCCTTCCCGTCCCATCAGGGTGACCAGCAGGTTGAATTCCATCAATGTGAGTGTTATTTCTTTAGTGCCGACAGTAACACGGTGCCGTGGAAGATCGACCTCAATCTTGCCGGATCTTATGATCTTGACCTGTTCCTCGCTGTCAG
>Ga0272443_10000282_pt1 | contig 96582 bp, 77 predicted proteins | sample SSMAcet12_FD_193581 | JGI IMG/M metagenome (GOLD analysis project Ga0272443, IMG submission 193581) | Marine sediment archaeal communities from Little Sippewissett salt marsh, Falmouth, MA, United States - SSM-Acet-12 | ecosystem: Environmental > Aquatic > Marine > Wetlands > Sediment ... | reverse complement strand
CAAGCTCGCCAACGGCAGCGAGAAGATCCAGTTGAGCAGACCCGCGGCGGGCGCCGACGCCTCCGGCCCCTGGTTGCGCGTCGATCGCGTCGTCTACAGCGACGGGACCAACCCGGACGATTTCGCCGCCGGGATCGACCCCTGGCCCACCGAACCCGACGGCCAAGGGATGGCCCTGGGCCGCCTCGACCCGACCGCCTACGGCAACGACCCCGCCAACTGGCAAGCCGTCACCCCGTCGCCCGGTGTACCCGGTCCTTGATTGCCACGTGACGCATGAACCCGATGCGAGTAGACTGTCTTCGCATCGGGTTGCCCGCGAGACAAGCGATCCATCCTTAGCGCACAGGGCTTCTCGAACATCGTGACGAAACCGACCGATGATCTGATTGCCCTAGATTGATTCTTGACCAAAGCGCCGGGCGATGATAATAAGGACACCGCTCCAGCAGACGGAAACCGCTGTATGGTGGACTGGAGGCGATGGTGACCATGGCTTGGATCGAGATTGTACGGACGCAATGCTGTTTAATTCTTACATATTCCTCTTTGTCTTCCTCCCGGTTACGTGGATACTCTTTCGGCTTGCCAGCACATTCAGGCTGACTCGCCTGGCCATCATCATCCTGATGGTCGCTTCCCTTGTCTTCTATTCATACTGGAACCCGGTATTCGTATTGCTGATCCTGGTATCGATTGGCTTCAACTATACATGGGGGCGTTTGCTGGAGGCAAAGGCTCCACCTTCGAGATTTCTCCTGTTCATTGGCGTGGCGATGAACCTCAGTGTCATCGGGTACTTCAAGTATGCCAATTTCCTGATGGCCAACGTGTGCGCCGCATTCGATCTGCAATGGAGCGAGAGAGACATCTTCCTGCCTCTGGGCATCTCGTTCTTCACGTTTCAACAGATCGCGTATCTGGTTGACTGCTATCGCGGTATCACCCGCGAGCGCAATGTAGCTCAGTACGCCTTGTTCGTGTCGTTCTTTCCGCAGTTGATCGCCGGGCCGATCGTTCATCACGAGGAGATGATCTCCCAGTTCCGTCGGTTGCGCACGTACGCCATGAACTATCGCAATCTCGCCATGGGGCTGGGGTTTCTGTCGCTGGGGCTTCTCAAGAAGCTGGTCATCGCAGACAGCCTCTCACCTTGGGTCAAGGACGCGTTCGATACCACCGATGCGCTGACATTTGTGGAGGCCTGGGGGGCCGCGCTGGCGTACACGTTCCAGATCTATTTCGATTTCAGCGCCTACTCCGATATGGCCGTGGGTCTGGGCAAGCTGTTCAACATCGATCTGCCCATGAATTTCAACTCTCCCTACAAGGCCACGTCAATCATCGACTTCTGGAAACGCTGGCATATGACGCTCTCCCGCTTCTTGAGAGACTACGTCTATATTCCCCTGGGTGGCAATCGACGCGGCGTGCTGCGCCGCTATCTCAACCTGCTGGCCACCATGCTCATCGGAGGGCTGTGGCACGGCGCCGCCTGGACGTTCGTATTTTGGGGCGGTCTGCACGGCGTTCTTCTCTGTATCAATCACGCGGCGCGCAGACTTTGTCGGCGTTTCAGCTTCTCCGTACCCGACTGGATCGGATGGATGCTGACGTTCGGATCTGTGGTCTTCGGCTGGGTGTTCTTTCGCGCCGGGTCGTTCGGTCGGGCGGTGAGTATTGTCAAAGGCATGGTGGGTCTGAACGGGATTGTCATTGGAGGCGGAGATCTGCCCGATTTCCTGGCCGACGCCTTACGCGCCCTGCATGTGACGATTGGCAAGCCCGCGGTATGGCACTACTTCGGGCCGCATCAACGGAATCTTCTTATCGTCGCTACCGTCGTGTCCCTTTGTCTGCCATCCACCTGGCAGTGGGTGCATCGGCAGGTTGGTGACCGGCCGACGTGGCAGAGCGCCGCGGGCATCGCCGTGGCCCTTTGTGTCTCGGTGCTCTTTTTGGGGCGCGTGACTGAATTTCTCTATTTCCAGTTTTGATTGGGTGACGAATCTGTCATGGCACGCCATAGAAAATGGCTGAGAAGGTTGTTTGCCGCGATTGTCCTGCTGATTACCGGCAACATCCTGTGTGACATCCTGTTGCAGGTGTGTCTGGATCTCGAACACGAGCCGCTGGAGCGCGACTTCGAACGAAAAGTCTATAACATACTGGTGGCGTCGAAGAGAACCCCCCGGATACTAATCACCGGCGATTCTCGGGCGGAGCGGCAGATCGTTCCGGAAGTGTTCCAGCAACAGCTTGGAGTCGATGCGGTCAACGTCGCCCTGCGTTCGGGAGAGCTGGTATCGATCGACAAGATCTTTCAGAGGCATGGGATTCTCGAGACGAAACCCATCCTGGTCATCAGCGCGACGATTTTTCAGGTGAACGACGGGGCCGTCGACCATGACACCATCAGTCTGGATTCGGTGGTGGCCTTGCCGTGGGTCGATCAGATGGTTCTTTTTCGCAAGAAACTGCCGGAGATGGCCTATCGCAAGATCCAGGCATATGCCGATTGTCTTGAGACCTCCCTGCGCGGTTCCGACATACGCAAGAAGCACTATCCGGAAGATGGGTACGTGGGCGTTGATCGAACCCTCGACGCCAGCGTAAATCTGGCAGACCACATCGACTTGGATCCGGACGAGATGAAGCATCCGTGGTACCAGGACCTGCGCATCGATGGCAAACGGTGGCAGGTGTTCCGCGAAGCGCTGGGTCGTCTGGCAGAATCGGGCAGTCCGATCATCATCATCAATCCGCCGTCCAGTCCCCTTTGGCAGGAATTCAGCGAAGGGTCCTTTATCGACACGGCCGAACGCAAGTATTCGCGCATGCTGGATAACGAAGCGGCCCGTTATCCCAACGTGTACTGCCTCGATATGCACAGCGGCTATCGCGGCGCCTTCACGAACGCCATGTTCTACGACATTCAACACCTCAATCGAACCGGGGGCACCAAGCTCAGCCGGATGCTCTGCGATGAAATCCGACGGCTGAAGCTATTGGACGATGAGCCCCATCGAGCCGGAACGCTGGAAACGAACGACGAGCCCCTCGGCATTGAGGATTCATTCCTGAGTGACGATGTGGCTTGTTACCAGACCGGTGCAGGGGCAACCCTTGCGGTAGCGGGCGTCTGCAATCCTACTTAGGCCAGGCTAGGAAAAACGTCTCCGAGCGTGGATGGGCGCTGACGTGCCCGTCCAGAAAGGCACAGTTGCCACGGCCCCGCAGCTTATCGCCCGTTGGGGCGTGGTGAAAGCCGGCGATCACATCGTAGAACTGCCCGACGCCCTCTGGGCCGGGCTCGACGAGTTGGGGATTGCCACCGACCTGCCCCAGCCAGCCTTTGAGCATTGAGTCATCGCCGGGGATCATGAACGTGTCGTTGAGCCCCGAGGCGTTGTAGGCGGTGTCGACGCGTGCGCTCTCCTCGGTGAAGGAAAAAGTCGTCGCCGGATGTTTGACGTCGGTGTCCTTGAGAACACGCGTTTCCGCGATACCGGAGTTCGCACTGCCCAGATACGCGTTCATCGTGTAATTGTACCAAGGCTCATAGTTCCTGATATTGGCACCGTCGGCCTGAAAGAACTGGTCTTCTGAATGGCGCACCGCGAGCCTCTTGAACGTGGGGCAGATGAACGCGCGGGCGTCCACGAGGTAGCGGGCCATCATGCCGCCGTACTCGGGATGGCTCTTCAGTTCGATGTCGCCGTTGCACCAGCGCAGATGCAGGTGATCCGAGAGATAGGACTCGCCTGGGAAGGCGGTCAGTTGCGAGAAGTAACACATCTCGGGCAGGCAGAACTTTCGGTCATTGTCGTCGAGATACATGGCCATGGCGAGCGTGTAGTTCTTCATGTTGCCTTTGCAGGCGGCGCCTTGAGCCAGTTCCTTGCCTTTTTGCAGAGCGGGCATCATGATACCCATGAGCAGGGCGATGATGGCGATGACGACCAACAACTCGATCAGAGTGAAAGCTTTCGACTGGCGCATGACACAATCCTCCACGAGTTCGGGAAGCGTTTCGCTTGCTCGGCAAGCTATCCACGCACTTATCTGATGCCTTCAAGCTGTCGGGCAGGATGCGCAGCGGTGTGAATGGCAGAAGCAGCCCGACATCGCTTCCATTCTACGGCCGCGCTACGATCTGTACAAGGATTTTCGCGGGTCTTGCGCTGTCAGAAGTAGCTGCGGATGTTGTACGCATCCTTCTCGTGGATGTAGGGTTTCGCTTTGCCCTCGCTGTCCGGCTGCGTGAAGATCAGGATGGCTGAGCCGTTGTAGGGTTGGTAGAGCACCAGTTCTTCGCGGGCGTCGCCGCACAGATCCAGCGCGAAGGCCTGCACGGCGATGTTGCTTTTGCTCTCGCCCCATTTCAGTAGCGCTCGGACCTGCGGCTCCGCCGGCCCCAGGTCGGCCACCGTTTGCCCACGCCCGTCGACCAGCGTTCGGTCGATAGGAACCCAGAGCGACTGTTCACCGTTGCGCTTCCAGTTGACCACACAGGGGAAGTCGGGGTAGCCCTCGTACTTGCGGGTGTGTCGAAACGTCGCGAGATCGGTGCCGTCCTCGGCACGGACCGTGAGGAAGTCGCCCACATGACCGCTGCGTAGAATGATCGCTTCGAGGCCTGGCTCGTCGGCGAGGAAATCGCCCGCCCAAATACCCTGACCGTGCGGGATCTCCTCACGCGTTTTCTCCCAGAGCACGGTGCCGTTGGCGGAGAGGCAATAGGCCGGACCGGTCGAGCAGATGCTGATCAATACCTCCTGGCCTGAGCTCGGATGCACGTCGGCAATTGTGGTGCAGTCCGCGTGGCGCTCGACCGGCTTTTCCCAAAGGGTGTGGCCTTTCGCATCGGCCAGGAGCGTGCCGAAGACAGTCTCCTCGCGGCCGTCACCGTCGATATCGCCCACGGTAGGGACGTGACCCATCGCGTGCGGACTCGCGTCCAGTCGCCAAAGCGCCTTCAGTTCGGCATCCAGCGCGACGGCCAGGCACGGCACATGATTGCTGGCTCCGTATTTCAGAATGATGCTGGGCTGGCCCTGTGGTCCATCGAGAAAGGCCACCCGGCCCACGGGGTGACAGCGACTGCGCTTGCCGCTACGCACGTGCTTATCCAGGGGACTGAGCCGCTCGCGCAGGACCTTGCCAGTCGCACCGTCCAAAACGCAGAGCAGGGGGCTTCCCTCTTGCCACAATTCGGTAATCACTTCTGATTTACCATCCTGGTTGAGATCGTAAACGAAACATATGCCGCGTAAGGCCGGCTCGTTCCACTGGCCGTCGGGTTGATGCGTTTGGATCGACCGATCGCCCAGGTCCCAAAGCGTCCGGCCCTTGCCATCGATGGCAACCAGGTATCCGGGTGCGGTCATGGGACCCTGCTTGTACAGGACGAAATCGAGTTGTCCGTCGTTGTTCAAGTCACCCGGGCAGATGAAGGTTCCGCAGTGCGCCGCAAGGTCTATCTGCCGCCACAGACGCATGTGACGTGCGGATTGTGCCGGCCCGATCTGAGGAACCAGAGCCACGATGAAGAGGAATGCGGTTCTCAGCCTGCGATCTTCTGTCGAGCGTGAAGCGTTCCAACTATTCATCGGTTTGGCCTCTCCTTGTCTTGTTGCTCACTCCGGTCGGCTGAGTCGGAGCAGGGCGACGCCATGGCGCGGGACGCTCGTGGTGAATTGCCCCTCGTAGGTCCCGAGGTCCCGGTGTCGCCAGAAATCGCGCACGTTGCGCTTGCCGGCCAGGGGCAGGATCGAGAAGTCCAGCGTCATCGCGCGGGGCAGTTCGGCCAGATTGAACAACCCTACCGCCAGGGAGCCATCGGCCATGGGCTTGGCCATGATCAGCGTCTCGTCGTCCTGCACGATCGGCTTGGCCTGCACTCCCAGCGGGTCCTGGTCGACGTCGATCACCTCGTCGTTGCACAGCACATTGAGGGTGAATTCGTCCAGGTAGCGCATATCGCCGGAGTAGAACAGCGGAGCAGCCATCAGGCACCACATCGACATATAGCTGTATTGCTCGCTGGGCGTCAGCGTGGTGGGCTTGGGCGGCTCATCGTGGGCGCGGGCGTTGCCGATGCGGCCGATCAGGATGTAGTCGGGATCGTTCCATTGCCCGGGCTGGGCGTATTCGTAGTGCCGGGCGTTGCTGAGCCCGATGTGATAGAACCCGGGCAGCAACGCACCTTCCTGGAGCCCCAGGTCGCCTGTGGTGCGCCAGCAGTGCCCGTCGACGGCGCCGCCCCAGGTCCAGACGTTGCCCATGCCATACTGACACAGGTTCAAGATAATGTCGCGGTCCAGCCGCTTGAGAATGCCGCCCATTAGTCGGTAGGGCTTCTGCATATGCTCCAGTTCGGCGCCGCCGGCGACGGCGCTGTACGAACACCAATCATGTTTGAGGAAATCGAACCCCCACTCGGCGAACTTCTTCGCGTCGATCTCTTCGTGCTCATAGCTGGCGACGTACCCGGCGCAGGTCCAGGGACCGGGCCCGGTATAGAGTCCGGCCTTGAGTCCCTGGCTGTGGATGTGATCGACCATGCCCTTGATGTCGGGGAACTTGGCGTTGGGCAGGATCGCGCCCTGGGCATCACGATAGGGTTCGTCGTCGCGCTTTTTCATCCAACAGTCATCGATGTTGACGTAGCTGTACCCATAGTCGGCCATGCCCGACGAGACCATCACGTCCGCGGCGTTGCGCATGTGCTCTTCGGTGACGTGGTAGTAGTGAATATACCAACTGTTCCAGCCCATCGGTGGCGTCAAGGCCAGCGTGTCTCCCACGGTGACAACAAAAAGACGCGTGTTGCTGCCACTACCGTTTCTTGCCTCCAGGGTCACGACGTACTCGCCTGCGGCCTCCGGCGCGGTGCCTGTGATGATGCCGCGGTTCGCATCGAGCTCGAGTGTCGGCGGCAGGTTCTTGGCGGAAAATGCGATGGGGCGGTTCCCCGTGCAGGGAATGCGATAGAGGAAGGGCCGGCCCGGTCGGCAGCCGTAGACCTTCGGCCCGTTGATGTGTGGCGCCGGGCCTGGCTTGGGCGTCAGGATGATCTTCTCTTCGGCCGGGGGCAGCGGGGCGTCGACGGCTCGGGGCGTTTCGCCTGCCACGATGAATCGCGCCTCGGCCCAGTCGGCGTGATCGAAATCCACGCCGTCGCCTCCGGAGGTGACCATGAGGATGACGTGTTTGACGCCTGCCAGCGGGACGTCCACACGCTGGGCTTCATCGGGACCTTTCATCAGACCACTGTCGAAGAGACGCGCGCCGTCGCCAAAGACTTTGAAGCGAATCGACCCGCGTGGTCCGGTGGCGTCATCGACGCCGACGTAGGCCTGAAAGCGCTCGGCCTGGCCATCGAGTTCGACGTGCAGGATCGAGTCGGCATGCGTCGCGACACCGGTCGGAAACGCTCGCCCCCCGATCGAGAGACTCTGCGCCGTAATGCTCTTGTTGACTTGAGGCTTACCCCATCCGGTCGACATCTTCGTCAGGTCGAGGTCGCCCAGAGGTATGGTTGCCGCCCAGCCTGTCGAGGCACAGAGAGACACCAGAATACAGAGAACACCCCATCGGTTCCGTGCGGTCCGACGCATGATCGAGCTCCTTTCTACTTCCCTCGCCCTGGTTGTTGTTGTGATACCGCATTCGATCGCACGAGCCAATCTGATGCGGCTGCGTGCGATAGTAACCGCTGCCGGCGTGAGATTCAATCCATCAATTGCATCGACCTGTCGGTGGAGAAGATGTTGGGATGCTGTTCAAGGGTAGTGATTTGGTGGGGTCTCACGCGCCGGATCGCCAGGGGGCAAAGGTAAAGGGCCGGCATGCGCCCTGCACGCCGGCCCTGGAAGGCCCACTTGTGACATGACCGTTCTACCGTTGACTGCGAACGAGTTCGAGACGCCCTCTAGCGGCGCGAAGTCTCTGGAGAAAGTCCCCACGGCGGAAATCGGCCGTCCATTTGCGGATGGTAATCCAGCCCCCGAAGCGGATGAGCCGACTGGCCCAGCGATGGTACCATCGTCTCCAACCGGGCCGCAGGTTGTGGAGCGAGAACAGCAGTGCCGGGAACGACAGGATACTGGCCGCGATCAGGAACATGTAGCGGAAACGATAGACGCGGCCCATAATGCGCTTGGCCCCGCGCTGCATCGCTTCGGCCGTCATCGGGGCGTCGGGCTCGAACAAGGGGAAATTCCCGTCATAGTACTCCCAGCCCACGTCCTGTCGCGGATAGATTCGGTTCTGCTCGTCCAGCCGGCGCCGCAGGGCGGTGCCGGGCAGGGGTACCGGCAGCAACACCTGCACGGTATCGATCTTGGCCTTGCGGATGAAGCGTTTGAAACGCCGCACACGGTCATCGATCGTCATGTCAAACGCGTGATCCGCGGCGGCGGGATAGCCGAAAATAAACATGCCGTGCACCCAGAAGCCGAACCGCCGATAGACCTTCACCAGCGACAGCATGTCTTTGGAACGGATGCATTTATTCATGGCCGCCAGCTCTTCGTCAATGGGGGACTCGAAGCCGATCGCCACGTGTCGCACCTCAGCCTGCCGCATGGCTGCCAGCAACTCGGGATCCCTGGCTTTGTCCAGGCGGATCTGGACGGTCATGCTCAACCGCATGCCAATGCGGCGCTGGTAGTCACGGAGCAAGTGACAGAACCGCAAGGTCTCCTGACGATCCTGACCGAAGAGATCGTCGACGACGAAGAAGTGGCGCGCGCGGTGGATCTCGACGAGACGGCTGATACTCTCGAGTAGACGCTCGGCCGGGGCATAGCGCGGCCGGCCCTTGACCGTGCAGAACTCGCAGTTCATGCCGCAGCCGCGGACCCGTTCGACCGGATAGATGCGGATCTTCGCGTAGCGCACCAGCGAGAAATCCGGGTGGGGCAGATCCTCGAAGTCGTGGAGCGGTTCGCGCGGGGCAGTGTACACGACCTTGCCGTGGTTTAGATAGGCGATCCCTCGAACGCTGTGCACGTCGGCCAGGCCTTGCACGGCGGGCAGCAACTCGCGGATCGTTTGCTCTCCTTCGCCCAGCACGACGTAGTCAATGCCGGATGACAACGCCTCAACGACGTTGTCTCCGATAAAGTGTTGTCCGCCGGCGATGGTGACAACGCCGCGCTGCTGGTAGTATTGGGCCAGTTCGTAAAGTCGGGGAACTGTGCTGGTCAGCCCGCCGTAGAAGCCCACCACGTCGGCCGGCCTGTCGGCCTGTATCGCCTCGTGGTCGGCGCCTCGAATTGGACCGCGCGGGCCATAGCGTCCCAGGTTGTTCTCGTCGATCACTTCGGCGTCCCAGCCGGGCAGGTCGTGGACGGCGCTGGCCACGCAGACCGGGCCCAGGGCGGTGGTCCTTCCGGCGATGTGGGAATAGATGTTGAAAGCCGGATAGGCCGGCACGACGATTCGCAATCTGTGCCTCTTCATGGGGTATTCCTATGATGGTGACATCCACCGCTGCGCAGGGCGCCAGTTCAACCGATACGCACCAGTTGGATGTCGAAGGTTATCGTTTTTCCTGCCAGAGGATGGTTCGTATCCAACATGACTTTCGATCCGACAATCTCCGCCACGGTAACGGAGATGGTCCGGCCGTTGGCACACGTGGCGCGCAACTGCTGACCCACGCGCAGTTCGGAATTGGTTTCCACCCGGCGCCGGTCCACGGCGATGAGCATCCCGTCGCGATGTTTGCCGTACGCCTCTGGCGGTCGCAAACGCACGGTTTTGCGTTGCCCCGGGCGCATGCCGATGACGGCCTGCTCCACGCCGGGGATGATGCGACCGCGACCGATCGTAAATTCCAGCGGGCGGCGCGACGCGGTACTGACACAGACGGTGCCGTCGTCGAGGCGACCCGTATAGGCGACCGTGACAGTATCACCCGGCCGGGCGGCTTTGGCTTTGCGTCGGATGTCATTTATCAGAGCCACGCTGCGCCATTTCGTTTACGAATAACAGTCCGTGCGGCCCCCAGTCCCACGCTCACGCAGCGCGCGAACAACCGCAAACCAATAAAAAGAAATGACGGTGGTGATGAGCTCGGATCTCGAATCCATCAAGGCGGACTAAGCGGTCTCAACGCTTCACATCGCCATCATTCCGATTCCGTTCATGGCAGAAGTATAGGACGACCCACCCGAATTCGCAAGCACGTTTTTGGGCTGCGGAGGCAAAAAGCGAGCCTGGACGAAAGTGCCACGGCGGGCCTGGATCAGAGTACTTTCTTGCCCTGGCCCTGCTGAATCAGCGGAACATAATCCTCCAACTCGTTCAGGACGTTCGGGTCCGTCAGGTCGATGGTTTGGCCCTTCTCATGGGCCATATAGGCGGCCATGATCAGCATTGTGATCAGTTTGCCGTACTCGAGGTTGAGCAGAGCGTCTCGGCCTTCCTCGAACGCGGTCAGGGCGTCGATCCACTCGGCGACATAGCCGTAAAGATCGCTCTCGTTGGGTTGGAGGATGAGCGAGCCGCGCGTGGCCTGCGATTTCTCCAGGGCCAGTTCGCTGTCGCTCACGGCTGCCGCGGCCGCATCGCTGATAAACATGCCGGAAGGCGACTGGAGCGAGTTGACGGTGTAGGAATAGCCCGGTCCGAAGGCCTCCATCAGCAGCCGCAGGCCCGGCGCATCGTACATCCACGAGTTGGTCGCCTGCACCATGCTGCGCTGGCCCGTTTCCGGGTCCTGCAATTCCAGGCTGACACTGGAATAGTCCTCGGCCGGGGCGGCCGCATAATCGACGCCTCGTTCCTTGAGTTGACTGATCCAGGGTTCCTTGCCCCATTTCAGCAGGGCCATCGAGGCGCTGATCGACACCGGTTTGAGATAGTCCAGCGGTTTGCCCGCCGGAGTGAGCATGAACATGCCACAGGCGATACTGTGACATCCCATGTCGCAGCAGACACCACCGCCTTGCGTGGTGGGGTCCCAGAACCACGGCTCGTGCGGGCCGCCGTGCTCTTCGGCGCTGCGCGCCAAGTGCGCGGCGCCCATGGCCTGTTCCACTTGACCCAGTTGATTGCGAGCCTGAACGATGCAGGGCATGTGGATTTGATTCTCGAAGTAAGCGGTCGGGATGTGCATGGCCTTGGCCATACGCACCAGCGTGTCGGCCTCCCGCATGTTACGCGCCAGGGGTTTCTCGATGATGATGCCCTTCAACTTGGCGCCGCCCTCGACGGCCCGGGCGACTTCACGCATGATCTCCAGGCGCGCAAAATTCGGGGCGAAAAGACAGACGACATCGACCGCCTGGACCAGGGCGTTGATGCTGTCATATACCTTCGTGTCGCCGACGCGATCGCGTCGCGCCTGCTGGGCCAATTCGTCGGCGCCCTTGAGTGCATAGACCCCGGCAAACTCCACGTTGCGCACCGAGCACAAGGCTCGCTCATGAAAGCCAGCGACGAATCCTGCTCCGATCATCCCGATCTTCAACATCAGCCATTCCCCTTCAAATGTGCATGAATATCACTGTGTTACCGACGTGAATAGTCCTGCCACTTCGCAGCGGCTGGTTCTCGGCGCCGAGCGAACTGGGCCTGCTGACGCGTGGCTGTCCATGGTGCGCCTGGGACCACTGTCGCCCGATGGAGAACGTCACGACATCCCTGTGTTTACCGGCCCGTAGGACCAAATGCAAGCAAAAAAGAAACAGCGCAAAGTGGGCCCAGATCTTCGCCATTACCGGTGGATGGGAGGGCCCGCGCGGTGAGCGTTTTCGCTGGAATCTTGTTGACATTCCGGGGGTGGAAAGCTACGGTTTTTTGCGATTTCGTCGGGGAGTGTTCCTCTACCCCTCAGAGGATATCCTCCCTTGACGGGGTTGCACGTAGCATGATGTTCGCACAGAGGGACGAAGGAGTAGTGTCGTGAGCAGAGGCAAGGTAAAGTGGTTTGACGCGAAGAAGGGATTCGGATTCATTACGCCTGACGATGGGAGCGAAGACTTGTTTGTCCACTTCTCGAACATTGAGGCGGATGGGTTCAAGTCGTTGCTCGAAGGACAGGACGTGGAGTACGAGGTGGGAGAAGGGAGGAAGGGGCCACAGGCCACCAACGTTCGGCCGTGTTAATGGAAGGGTGAGAAACGAACACAGGAAGAGAAGAGGCCCTGTCGCCAAGGCAGGGCCTTCTTTTTTGTGCCTGGCGGAGTGATCGATAGAGGTGCCGCGGCGTTGATCGGGTTGCCTTGGGAGGAGGTTGTTGCGGTGCGGCACATTGGATGTGGGTTGCGAGAATCGAGAAGATTTGCAATGCTTTGTTAGGTGCCCTGTCTGTCGGCTGAACATGCTTTCGAGGAGCTGATATGTGGATGCGACGAATCGCATTACCTCTGTGCTTGTCATTGCTGCTAATCGGGTCCAGTGGATGCCTGGCGGTGGCCGTGGGGGCTGGGGCAGGGGGTACGGTGGCTTATCTCGCCGGTGACCTGGAGACCGATGAGCCTTACGATATCGATACTGTCTTCGCCGCGGCAGAAAAGGCGTTGGCCGATCTGGAGCTGCGGATGCTGAAGCATCGGACGGCCAGGGACGCCTTGTCGGCCAGGCTCGTGGCACGCGACGCCGGCGACAAGCAGGTTGTGATCAAACTCAAGTCGACGACGACCGACAGTACGCATCTTTCGGTCCGGGTGGGAACATTCGGTGACGACACCAAGTCTCAACTGATATACGAGCGGATTCGTGCTAATCTCAAGCAGGAAGAATGACACGGGCAGGCAAGGCATTCCATTGCTCCCGGCGCACACTTCCACCGGCTCCAGTTCAGGCCCTACTCCTTGTCCACTTCCTTTCTAAGTTGCCGCAGTTGCTTCATGATCTCGTTGACGCGCCATTCGAGTGAGGAGAGAATCCAGAACTCGAAGTGGGCCACGCGCATCTGGGCGTGCATCAGATAGATGATCTTGATCGACAGCGTGACCGTAGCCAACTCGATCATGAGCAGACGCCATTTCTCGTGGGTGAAAATGGAGATCACGACCGAGATGACGAGCACGATGATGAACAGGGCGTTGACGAGCCTGACGCGGGATTTCGGGATGCCGCCGATCTGGCCGACGATGGCGCGGATGCGTTCCTTTTCTTTTTCGAAGTGCTCCAGTTCGCGTTTGAGATCGTCGAGCTCTGCTTCCAGATGTTCGTGCTGATATTGCTGGGGTTCTTCTGCCATGACATCCTTTCGTGTCTCTCGGTGTTCCGGGGCCGATGCGGGGATCTGCCAACGTGGGTACCTTACTCGCTACGCCCCGGCTTTTCAAGTCTCTGGAGTGCGGAGGGGGGATTTGCCGGCGCGGGTTCTAGCGGCCCCGGGCGCTGCGCTCAGCGGCCAGATCGAGCGTGCGGCTGCAGCGCGGGCACTTGACCGTCTCGCCCTTGAAGTTGGGCGGGACCTTGAGTTTCAGCCCGCAGAGGCAGGTGAGAAAGGCGAACCCGTTGACCTTGCGCATGATATCGCCCACCTGATGGAGTTGCTCTTGCACCTTCTGCTCCTTGGTGGGCTGGGCCTGTCCTTCGCGGATGCGAATCTCCTCGGTCTGCAAGGCGACGGCCGGGATGATGTTCTTCGAGTGGGTCACATTCGTGAAGGCTTCGGAATAGTCCTTCAGCGACGCGCCCTGCGACATGTTGCGCAGAATGCGGATCCGTTCGGAGATGGGCGGATGGGTACTGGTCAGATCGGACAGACGGCGCTGGCCCTTCTTCTTGAACGGATTGGCGATGTACATCGGGGCGGTGGCCTTGTTGACGGTGGCCAGTTGCGGGGCGGGGTCGTTGGCGATTTTCTCCAACGCACTGGCGAGGCCCTCCGGGTAGCGGGTCAGTCGGGCCGCACCGGCGTCGGCCAGGTACTCGCGCCGGCGCGACAGGGCGAAATAGAGCAGATAGGCCATGATCGGCGCCAGGATCGCGACGAGGATGGCGACGACCAGCAAAACGATCTGGGCCTGGCCACCCCCTTGATTGCCGCTGGAATAGCGTCGACGCGAGCCCATCGAGCTGTAGAACATACCGCGCAGGAAGATCTGGGACATCAGAACGATGCCGCCCAGCATGATGCCGGCCAGCGTCACGTACAGGATGTCGCGATGCAGGATGTGGCTGATCTCGTGCGCGATGACGCCTTGCAACTCGTCGCGATTGAGACGGGCCAACAGCCCGGCCGTGACGGCCACCGAGGCCTTCTCCGGGCTGCGACCGGTGGCGAAGGCGTTCGGGGCCGGGTCGTTGATGATGTAGACCTTGGGCATGGCGGGCAGACCCGCGGCGATCTTCATTTCTTCGACCACGTTGAACAGTTGCGGATGCACGTCATGCGTGACGGGCTGGGCCCGACTGGCGGCCAGCAGGATTTGATCGCCTGAAGACAAACTGATCAGTGTGAGGACGAGCCAGATTGCCATCGCGATGAAGACACCGAACAGGGCGCCTTGCGGGCCGAAGATCGCCAGACCGATGACGGCGCCGACGAGCAGCAAGACCATGGCCATCATGGCCATCAGAAGCACCGAGTTACGCTTGTTCGCTCGAATCAGTTCCCACATAGTCTTCTCTTCCCGCCTGTCCTCACGGTCATCCATTCATCGTTGGCGTCGTCGCTTCGGTCAACTGAAGTTGACCTTGGGCGCCTCGCGCTCGGCGGCCGTCTCCACCTCGAAGAAGTCGCGCTTCTTGAAGCTGAACATGCCCGCGATAATGTTCGAGGGGAACATCTCCGTCTTGTTGTTGAAGAACAGGACCTGGTCGTTGTAACTCTGCCGCGCGAAGGCGATCTTGTTCTCGGTGCTGCTGAGCTCTTCCTGGAGCGACAGGAAATTCTGGTTGGCCTTCAGGTCGGGATAATTCTCCACCACCAGCATGAACTTGCTGAGAGCGTCGGCCAGATGGCCTTCGGCTTTGGCCGCGTCGGCGACGTTGCCGGCGCCCATTGCCTTGCTGCGTGCTTCGGTGATGGCCTCGAAGGTCTCGCGCTCGTGTTTCATGTAGCCTTTGGCCGTCTCGACCAGGTTGGGGATCAGGTCGTGACGACGTTTCAGTTGCACGTCGATTTGCGACCAGGCGTTGTCCACCTGGTTGCGCAGGCGCACCAGGCTGTTGTAGATGCCGATCACGAACAGGACCAGCAGGATGGCAATGGCGAAGAAAACAGCGAGTACAATCAGCGCTCCACTCATGGGTTCTCCCTTCTCATTCTCATGATGTCATATTGACACGCCATGTCTCAAGGCTCCGTGTGTACGCTCGTCAGCCACGCTCTGGTAAAGCGGGCAAAAACGATACGCTCGTAGGGGTTCTCTGTTCCGCCTTCGAGAAGACAGGCGATTTGTTCGTCGGGCAAAACGGTCAGGCAGCAGTAGGCGGCCGGTCCGGGCCAGAGCAGTCGCTGAACGGGCCAGGTCTGCCCTTCATCGTAACTGACGCGCACGGTCAGGTCGCGGCGCTGCCCGCGCTCGCCGTGGGCGGGATTGGCGAAGAGCAGGCGGTTACGCTCGTCGTCGGGCCGTTTTGTATAGCGCAGAAAGCTGGCCTGACAAATGGGCTCGACGAGGACCGGATCGTGGCGGACTTTGGACCAGGTCAAGCCGCCGTCGGTGCTGGTGGCGATGGCCCGGGTCGTCTGGTTGCGGTCGTAGTTGCGCATGTTCATCATGAGCGTGCCATCGGTCAATTCGACGACCTGGCATTCGTTGACCGCCGGGCTGATGGTACCTCCCAGATGCCAGGTCTGACCATGGTCGTCGCTGTAGATCAGGTGGGAGCTAAAGCCCGTGGGATCGGCAGGGGAGACTTCGCTGTAATCGCAGGGCACGACGAGGCGACCCTTCCAGGGGCCATGGTCCAGTTGAATGCCGACGCCCGGGCCGGTGGCGTACCAACGCCAAGTGGGTCGCTTGGTGGTCGCGGTGATCTCGCGCGGTGCGGACCACGTTTGGCCTTCGTCTTTGCTGTGCGCGACGAACACACGGCGGGTGTCATGGGCTTCGTTCTTCTTGATGGCGCTTTCCTTGTCGCGACCATCATTCCAGGTCAGCAGCAACCAGATCGTCCCGGTCTGACGATCCTGGACCGGACAGGGATTGCCGCAGGTGTTGGCGCCGTTGTCCCAGACGACTTGCTGAGGGCTCCAGGTCCGGCCACCGTCGGTCGAACGCTTCAGGAGCAGATCGATGTTGCCCGAGTCGCTGCGTCCACCCTGACGGCCCTCACAGAAGGCCAGGAGCGTCCCCTTCTCCGTCGTCAGCAGGGCGGGGATGCGATAGGTGTGGTATCCGTCGGTGCCGCTGATGAAAAGGTCGATCAACTCGGGTTTCAGGGCCGCCGCACGGCTGTCCAGTTCGGACAGTTTCAGACGCACGCTGACAATATAGGGCAACTCGCCCTTGGTCCAATGCCCATAGGTGGTCGCGACGAACGTGCCATCGGGCAGAAGCTCCAGACCGGGGTAGGCACAGTCGGTGCCCTTGGTGTTGTCCATGAGGCGGACGCGGTACTGACCCTCACGGCCCTCAACGATGTCCTGGTAGGTACCGACCCAGCCGACCCAGTCACCCTTGGTGGGGCTGATGAGCGTGGTGTCTCGGAAGGTGATGAAGAGCCGGCCGTCAGGAGCATACTTGCCGACGTGGCGGTCTCCCGTCAGGGCTGCGGGCAGTTGCCTGGGCTCGGTCCAGGTTTGTCCTTCGTCGTCGGAGAAGATGATGAAGGAGTTGAAGTTGCGGCTGTTCTCCCGCAGCAGTACGGCGATCTGTCGGCCGTCGGGCGAGCGAATCAGTCCTGGCTCGCACAGGTGGGCCTCAGGGTGCTCGGCGATGACTTCCGGCTGGCTCCAGGTCAGGCCGCCGTCGGTCGAGATGGTCTTGTAGACATGGAATTGCGTTCTCTGGCCGGTCCCGCGGAGAAAACGTCCGTCGTCGTGGAAAAGGGCCATGTAGTTGCCGTTGCGCAGGCGCTCGACCGATCCCATGGCAACGATTCCGCCGAAGTCACCGATGGGTGCCAGGGGCGTCCAGGTCCGGCCGTCATCCTCCGAGACGGCCATGCGGATCGGATACAGACCCGAGAAGAGAATCAACCGTTTCTTGCCTTGCCCGTCGATGACACGGTGGATCGTAGGCGTCTCCAGCGAGGTGGCCCAGTTCGCCGGAGTGGCCAGCCGGTCGGACCAGGTCAGGCCGCCGTCGGTGCTGCGTTTCATCACAATGGCCCCTCGGCCGTGCCCCTTGGGGTAGACCGTGATCATCGTGCGATGGTCTTCCAGCAGGACCGTGGTGGGATGCCCGAGATACTGGCCTGATTCACGATCCACCACGACCTGGCGCTGTGTCTCGCGGGCGAGATCCACGATGGGAAGCGAATACGCCTGCGATTGAAGGGCATTCGGAGCGGCGCCGACCGTCACAGACGTCAGAAGCAGCATAATCGTGGAAGCAATCGAGCGAGCGTGCACAATCTTCATGGAAAACCGTCCCTAACCTTGCTTTGAAGCGTCTTGGCCAAACATGTCCGCCAGCAATCTCTGGATGCGGCTGTCGGCGTCCAGTTGCCCCCTCTGGAGAATGTCCTGGAGTTCGCCCCGGTCGAACCAGAGACCGTCGCCCCGGCGGCATTTGTCGATGAGCAGGATGGGGTTGGTCTGCCCAACGACGATTTTGGCCATCTTCTTGTGGCAGATGGGGCATTTGCGTGGCGCCTCTGTTTGGGAAGAGGACTCCTGGAAGGAAGCCAGGAGGGTTTGGGCCTTCTGGCGGTCGTCCATTAGCAGTTCCAACTCACCGGCGTCGAGCCAGATCCCGCCACACCCGAGGCAGTGGTCGATCTCGACATGCGCCAATTCCAGTGTGATCATCGCATCGCTACACGCAGGGCAGTCCATTGGCCATCTCCAGAGCCCGGGGGGCTTGTCGATCAGTATTGAAGATCGTGCCGCTTGCGGCGGTCCGTTCTTTCTATCGGTATAGACGCCCAATACGGCCCAATATTCAATGCCGCAGAGGGATTCTCCAAGGGACACATCGTAACTGGGCGGTTGCGACCGGTCAAGCAACACGCCCTCGGTTCTGCGCAGCCAGAGGGCTGCTGCGGAGGCGCCACGCATCAGTCGATGCGGAAAAAATCGATGATTTTCTACTTTTCGCATCAACATTCGAGGCTCGTGACCCGCCCATTATAAGGATTGCCTCTTGTCGAGGGTGGCCTGTGGATCCGGCGAGGGCGCAGAAGGCGGATGGGCTGCGTCTTCGCTGTTCTTCTCTCGCTGCGCAGTTCACAGCCATTCGCCTCTCCTTTCCATTCTCTGTAGTGGTTACGAGCGTGGGCGGAGGCTGCGCCGGGAGAGGAGGGGGCTCAACTGGCTGGGAGGGGGGGACGAGCAGGCCGAAGGGGTTTCCTGTCGGCAACATATCGCGGGCGAGCGTTGCTTGCGGTCTATATGCCGGGACGCCCGCCGTGAGCGAGGCTGGACCGTATGGCCAGCTTCTCGAGGGGATATTTGCCCTTGACGCACGAGCGCGCGGGGACATATCATGAAACGCCTTTATGGTGGTCAGTGCGGCCGAGAGCCGCATTCTTAAGGGCGTGACGGATGATCGTGGATTGTCATACACATATTCGGTCTCTGGATGAAGCTGATATCTCAGAGCATCTGGCGGCTGCCGAAACGGTGGACGCCTGCGTGGTTCTGGCCACGCTCAACGAGGCCCGGGAGCGGACCAACAAGGAGCTGGCCGGTTACGTCGGACAGCACCCGGACCGGTTGGTTGGCTTCGGCGTCGTGGATCCGGTACAGGATCGAATCACCGAGGCCGATTTGGCCGCGCTGACCGAGAAACAGGGGTTCAAAGGCATCGTGCTCTACTGCTCGATGTCCGGCTTTCATCCCACCCACAGCCGGGCCATGCGCTTCTACGGGGCCGTTCAGGAACTGGGGCTGCCGATCTTCTTTCACAATGGCAGCCACTCGCTGAGGCCCGAAGCGGTGCTGGAGTACACCCAGCCCTACCTTCTCGACGAGGTGGCACGCACGTATCCTGAGCTGAAGATCATCGTGGGGAACATGGGCGTGCCGTTTGTGGAACAGACGCTGTCGATGGTGTCGAAACACGAGTATGTGTTCGCGGACCTGACCATCCGACCCAGCAAGGTCTGGCAGACCTACAACATTGTTGTGGCGGCCCACGAGCGGGGTGTGATGGACAAACTGCTGTTCGGTAGTGGTTTCCCTTTGAGCAGTGCCGGCGCGTGCATCGAGACGCTGCTGGGATTCAATATGCTACTGTCCGATACGAAACTGCCGACGGTGCCTCGGGGCAGCATTCGCAACGTGATCGAGCGGGATTCGCTGGATATCCTGTGTATCGAGCACGACCAGATCAAGCCGCCGGAGCAGGCGAAGCCGTCGTCGATGCCGGGCAACCAGGACACGTAGGTGCCCGTAGCAGGACGGGGAGCAAGCAGGGGAGAATTGGAGCCTCGCGGCATGATCGTGCCGGGAAGAGCTGCCACAGATTGGGGCATGACGGATCATGGAACAGCGAGGTAAGTGGGGCACCAACCTGGGGTTCCTGCTGGCGGCCATCGGCTCGGCGGTGGGATTGGGCAACATCTGGCGTTTTCCGTATGTGGCCTACGAAAACGGCGGCGGGGCCTTTCTCATCCCCTATTTCGTCGCGTTGCTGACGGCCGGGATTCCCATTCTCATGTTGGAATTTGCGCTGGGACATCACAAAGAGGCCTCGGCCCCCAAGGCCTTTCGACACATCGACGCCAAATGGGAATGGCTGGGCTGGTGGGCGGTGCTCTTTGTGATGTTCGGCATCCAGTTGTACTACACGGTCATCATCGGCTGGTGCGCCAACTACATGCGTTTCTCGTTGACGCTGGCCTGGGCGGACGATCCTGACGCGTTCTTCAGTGCTTTTCTCGGCAAGGGCGATCCCGGACAGATATGGGGCATCAGCGGGTTTCAGGGGTCGATCGTCGCAGCGGTGGCGCTGATCTGGCTGATCAACTGGGGCATTACCTACGGCGGCGTCCAGCGGGGGATCGAACGCGCGGTCAAGATTATGATGCCCATCCTTTTCCTGGTGACGATTTCCATCGTGATTTGGGCGTTGTTTCTCGATGGAGCCCGCAAGGGCATCAGCCACTACGTGACACCCGATTTCAGCAAGATCACTGATTTGAAGGTGTGGATCGGCGCCTACGGCCAGATCTTCTTTTCCCTCTCGCTGGGGTTCGGTATCATGATCGCCTATTCCTCCTACCTGTCTCGTGACGCGAACATCTTCCGGAACAGTCTCATCGTGGGTTTTGCCAACAGTTCCTATGAGGTGTTTGCCGGATTCGGGGTCTTCAGCATTCTGGGCTATATGGCCACCAAGCAGGGCAAGGAGATCGGTGACGTCGTGGCCGAGAGTCTGGGGTTGGCGTTCGTGGCGTATCCCGAAGCGATCAGCCTGCTGCCCTATGGCAAACTCTTTGGGTTCTTGTTCTTCTTCCTGCTGGCGATTGCCGGGATTTCGTCGTCGATCTCCATCATCGAGGCGTTCACCTCGGCGGTTCAGGACAAGTTCGCCTTCGCCCGGAAGCGTATCGTGACGGTCATCTGTGTCGTGGGGTTCACGGGGTCACTCTTGTTCACCACCAATGTCGGCCTGTTCTGGCTGGACATCGTTGATCATTTTCTCAACCACTACGGCCTGATCGTGGTCGGCATCGTCGAGGCTCTGGTGGTGGGATGGCTGTACAAGACCCATTTGCTCAAGGCCCACATCGTAGCCAACCTGGGCCTCAGCGGCGCGCGGCACAAAGTGTTCAACTACGTCGTTCTACAATTGTGGATGTACTGCATTCGTTTCGTTACACCGGTTGCTCTGGGAATCGCCATTGTGCACAGCCTCATCCGGGAGTTCGCGACACCCTACGAAGGCTACCCCATTTCCGGCGTCCTGATCCTGGGAGTGGGATGGCTTCTGATCACCCATGTCTTCGCGTTCGGGCTGTCGGGTCTGCCTTGGCGTGGCGAGCCGCCGAAGTAGGTGCCTCTGCGGCGACTATTTGGGTTTGAACCCCTTCTTGTTGCGGCCTTCGGTGTATTTGGTGCAGGCCTGCTCCAGGTCGATGTCCGTGATGTTCGCCAGGGTGCAGAGCCAGGCGAAGACATCGGCGAACTCCTCCTCCATGTTGTCCCGGTCCCCGGTGGCCAGGCCGGTGGCCAGTTCCCCCACCTCTTCGATGAACCACATGAAGGTGCGGGAGACCCCGCGTTCGAGATCCCGCTCCTTGTACTTGCGGGCGATAAGATCCTGGAATTCCCGAACGTGCATCTTGGGCATATACCTCCAGCGCATCAGGACAACGTACGTATTTCTACCATCACCCACGGCCGCGGCGCGCGGCCCCGGTCCCTACCGTCACTTGGCGTTGAGCAGGGCAGACAGCTTGGTCTTCTGGAAAGTGTTTCGGGCTTGAGAAATGGCCTTCTCGTAGGCCTGTTCGGCTTTGGCGGCGTACTTATCGTTGCCGGCCTGCTCGGCCAGATTCAGTTCCCCGGTCAGTGGGCCGTCAACGGCTTCGATGATCTCCAGCATCGTGATCTTGTTCGTGGGTTTGGCCAGGGAGAAGCCGCCACGCGGCCCGCGCTTGCTGCGCAGGACGTTGGCCCGCACCATCTGTTGCAGGATTTTCAGCAGGTATTCCAAGGGAATGTCGTATTCCTTCGAGACGTTTTGTGACAACACCACCCCCTTGCCCTGGTGCTTGGCGATATATCCGACGGCTAGCAGCGCATATCCAGTGGATCTGCTGACTCTCATCTTGTGCTCCTTCCATACATCCCGGAATTTCTGACGATACGGTTTCCATGTTCATTGCGCGAGCCAGCCGGCGCCGAGGCCGAACCAAGAGTGTCCCACACAGAAAGCTTCGGATGTTCCACCCACCCAACCGTTCGGATTATCACAGTCTCACGATGCCTCATGGTCTCACAACCACCCAGTTCGCGGAGATGGCGCGGTTCACGCCCGAGTGTCATTTGCCGCAAGAAATACCGTGTTACAAGATTCTCCCTAGACCCCACGATTGCTGGTCCGCTGTGCCACAGCCATGGGTCATAAAACCCTCGCACAATATCGGTATTATTATCTATTGTTTCTTTCTAATAGCAAGAGTTTTCTTGTCAAAAAAGGGAAATTGCAGACGCCCGGAGGGAATTCGGGGATCGCGACCCGCCAACGCAGATTGGGCTGCGGCAAAAATCGCGGCGCCCCCCAAAATGCTTGACAGTGTTGTCCCCGACCCTTACCATCTGGCGGTTTTAAGGTGTCTCTAGTGGGAGATTTGTATGGCTGCGATTCAGCCGCGAATCAGTATTGAGTATGTAGATGATGCCACGGTGGTGGCTTTTACCGATGAGAAGATTCTCGAGGACATCGACGTGCGCGCCTTGCGGGAGTCCATTGAGGCGATCATTGAACAGGCCGGCAAAATCCACTTGGTGTTGGATTTCCGTCACGTCAAATTCCTTTCCTCCGCGGTCCTGGGACTGTTGATTCGCATTAGCAAGCGGATTCACGAACAGGGCGGCGAACTGAGGCTGTGCAGTATTCATCCGGGGATCTACGAGGTCTTCAAGATCACTCGGCTGACCAATGTGTTTGACATATACGAAGATGTTAGCAGTGCCGCGCAAAGTTTTTCCGATCCGCAGTAGAAGTCGGGACACTGCGGGGGCAGAAAGGGGCACCCGGGCCGCTCGTTACCACAAGATCGCCGGGGGCTGACCTGCTCGCTTCGACAGATCGTCAGATTGAAAGACGGGAAGGTGTCGCGTTATGGCGTCTGAGGCGCCGATTCATTGCTCGATTGTTGTTGAGAGTAAACCGTCCGCTCTGAGCGAGCCGTGTCGTCGTCTGTTGGCGGCGATGGCGGAGCAGGGGTATGGGCAGGACGATGTCTTTGCGGTGCACCTGGCGATGGAGGAGGCCTTCTTCAATGCCGTCAAGCACGGCAACAAAATGGACCCCGAGAAGAAAGTCAAAGTGCAGTGGCTTGTTGATGGGGAGAAGGTCGACATTCAACTGGAGGACGAGGGACAGGGGTTCCAACCCGAGAACATTCCCGATCCGCGTTTTGGGGAGAACCTGTACCGTCCTGAGGGGCGCGGGCTTCTGTTGATCAATGCCTATATGCACGTGGTGGAGTACAACGAGCAGGGCAACGGTCTGCACATGGTCCGTTATAAGGACGCACCGCTGCCGGAATCAGGAGACAGTTGCACGGCGTAGTCTGTGGCAGGTCGCCGACAACGCTGCTCTGGCGCCGCAGGAGAGGGACAATGCGCAAAACCAAGTTGGCGGTGCTGCTGTGCGGGTTGGTCCTGGCGGGGTGCATCTACAAGAAGGAACCGGTTCCTGTGATCGTCGGTGCCGCCGCGGTTTCACGAATCGAAGTGGTGCCGGTGGCGTCGGCCGTGAGACCGCTTCCGTTTTCGCCGGATAGACCGGCCCGCCCGGAGGCACCTCCGTCCTGGTTGCCGCAGATGAAGCGCGAGCGCCATTGGACGGCGATTGTCATCCATCATTCCGCCACCGCCACGGGCAATGCCGAAATCTTTGACCGCTGGCATCGCGAGGAGAACCACTGGGATGGGGTGGGGTACGATTTCGTCATCGGCAATGGTTCCGATAGCGCTGACGGCGCCGTCGAGGTGACATTTCGCTGGGAGCAGCAGCGGACCGGTGCGCACTGTGGAGGCACGCCGGACAACTGGGCCAATGAGGAGGCGGTGGGGATTTGCCTGGTCGGTGACTTCACCTGGAATCGTCCCACCTCGGCGCAACTTCGGTCCTTGGCGCGGCTCGTTCGATTTCTCCAGCAACGCTACGGCATTCCCACCGAACGCGTCTATGGGCACGGGACCACCCCTGGAGCGCGGGTTACGGCATGCCCGGGCCGACTGTTCCCCATGGCCCAGTTCAAGGCAGGACTCGACCGCTGACATCGCGCGGAGCCGGTGCGGGAGCCCCTGCGCGTCCCATAAGCTTGCCCGGCCACGGTCGCCGGCCGCCTTTACCGTCCGATACCTGGCCATAAGCGGGGTGTTCAGAGGCATCTTCAAAGTCGCTTCGCCATCGGGCCGACATCCTTCTCGTTGATCGGATTTTTGTGACCCTATGAAGGAGTTGGCCCAGATGGATGCCTACGATGCGATGTTTTCGGCCACTTATGTTCTGAATGAACGTATTGCCCAGCGGGTGTTTGACGCGTTGCCGGAAGGGGGGCCGCTGCTGGCCCTGGTCGATGGCAGTGGGCATTATTGGGCGAGTGATCCGGAAGCGTTCATGCAACTCAACGTCGTGGAGACGCTTCTCGATGACCTTCGTGCCCAGGTGGACGACGGCATGGAGCCGGCGACGGTCCAGGTTGGTGACACGATGGTGATGGTCACGCAACTGCACACGGAGCGCACGAACTGCGGCTACCTGGTGCTCGCTGTGCCGCGCTACGAGACCGAAATGACCCAGACCAGCCTCGATGTGGTCGAGGCCCTGCTCAGTCAGGTCCTGCTGGTTGCCGACCTCGTTGAGCGATGCACCCTACTCAGTGACGCCCGGGCGAAATGCTACAGCGCCTACGATACGGCCGACGTTCCTCTGAACTGATTCGGCGGGGCCATCCATGTCCATACGCTGGACGGTTTCGAGGCAACCGCAAGGCTGAATCGGAGCAGCGCGGCCCGCGCAGACGGTCGGCAGAGGCCTTTTTTTGGATTGCGTCGGGACTCCAGGCTGCTATAATGCATCAGTAAACCACGCGTGTCTGCGGGGTGCAGGGCTGTAAGCCACCGGTGAGATCGAGGCATAGTAGTGAAGTTCCAGGTTTTCAGAGACGGCAACATTGTCGACAAATTCAAACCTTGTGGGGCCTATCTTTTTGGCACCGATGGCATCAGCGTGCGCCGCGCCAAGATCGTCTTCAAGAAGGGGTGTATCGAGTGTATCCGGCCCAACCTGGAAACGGCCGGTTTGGCGTTGCTCTGGCCAATCGAGGGCTTCGGACGCATTCTGTTGCCCACCACCTGCCTGCCCGAACGCAAGCGACCTTACAACTTGAACGTGGAGATCACACGGGCCAAGCTGATGCAGGTCACCAATCGGCGGGAGGACTGGTCGTTTTTCGACAATGTCGAGGGGATGGAGGAGATCTCGAAACAGTCTCAGGATCTGTTCATCGACGCGATCCAGAACATCGGCGATCCGGCCCAGGCCTCACGGCTGGCCGATGAGGCGCTACGCAAGGCGATGGTCTACTCCGAGAAGTTGGCCGTGCGGCAGGGCAAGTCTGTTTTCGACAAACGGCGCAAGAACCACGGCTTCTCCCGCGGTTCCCTGGGATGTCGCATCAATCCGGCGCTGATGACCAAGACGGCCTACCTGGACCGACTCCTGGAAGCCTTCAATGCGGTGACCGTACCGATCAACTGGGCGCGGATCGAGCGACGCCAAGGCCATTTCGATTTTTCCGAAGTGGACCCCTGCATTACGACGCTGGGGCGGCGCAAGGTGATTCTCTGTGCCGGGCCGTTGCTTCGTTTCTCCAAGGATCACTTGCCGGACTGGTTGCTCCGTTCCGGCATGGGATTCGAGAAGATTCGCGAAGTGGCCTATCAGTTCGTCTCCAAGGTCGTCAGTCGCTACGCCAGCGTGATACACCGCTGGTATGCGATCAGCGGGCTCAACACGTGCAATCAGTTCAATTTCAATTTCGAGCAGATTCTGGAGATGACGCGGGCGGCGAATATGGCGGTCCGGGCGGCCGGCAGCCGGGGCGTGCGCATCATTGAAGTGAGCAGCCCGTGGGGGGAATACTACGCGACGACCCCGGGCAGCATTCCGCCCTTCGTCTACATGGACATGGTGGTCCAGAGCGGCACCAGCTTTGATGCTTTTGGTCTGCAGGTGCGTTTCGGCAAGGACGAGAGCGGGATGCACTTGCGCGACATGATGCAGATTTCATCCATTCTGGACTGTTTTGCTCCGGTGGCTAAGCCATTGCATATTACCGACGTGGAAATCCCCAGCGAGGCCGGCACCGGCCAGTTCGAGCCTGAGACGGCCGGCATGTGGCATCGCAAGTGGGATCAAACGCGCCAGGGGCAGTGGCTGGAGCGGTTCTATCGAATTGCCCTGAGCAAGCCGTTTGTGGAGGCCGTCAATTACGGCAATCTCGCCGACAACGATGGCAGCGTCGTCGCCCATAGCGGTTTGCTGGACGAGGATGATACTCCGAAAGAGGCATTCGACACGCTCAAACGTCTGCATCTCTCTATCAGCAAACGCTAGAGAAGACTCGGGGCTGAGCACCTTGCGGAGGTGCCATGGCATTATACCAGGCACGCGAAAAGCGGACTTCCACGCTGCGCGCATCGCAATCTTTGGGATTCCTCGTGGGGACCGCGCTGGCGGTAGCCGTTGCCTTCGGCCTGATGCAGAACGTGCTGTCGCGGCCCAACGATCGGCCTGGCGTGCTGGTCGTGCGGATCAATCCCAATACCGCACCGGTCGCCAGCCTGGCCCGATTGCCGGGGATCGGATGGACGCGAGCCCGGGCGATCGTCACCTACCGTGAGCGCATCGCTCGCGAACGCCCCGACATGGTGGCCTTCAACTCCCTGGGGGATCTCCAGCGGATCCGCGGCATCGGCCCCAAGACCGCCGAAGGACTGATGCCCTGGCTCCGCTTCAATTGACGCGGCATCCAAACAGGAAATCCCCCCAAGGATGCCAGTATTGACCGTGCCCCGGGCGTTTTGATACAATCAAAGTTGCTGGGCTCTTGCGCGGGCGTGCAAGGGCACCTTGGCTGAGGAAAAGCGATGAAGACGCACACGTTCGAAAGCGAGGAAGATGGTGAACGCATTCGTCAAGCCCCTGACCCTGATTGGACTGATTCTTTGGCTAGCCATGGTTCCCGCAGGACGCTGTGCGGCGGCCGACAGTCCGGTTGTCCTCAATGAAATCATGGCCTCCAATGTCCAGGGGGCGGCCGATCCCCAGGGCCAGTACGACGACTGGATCGAGTTGCACAACCGCACCGAGGCGCCGATCGATGTGGCCGGATGGTATCTCACCGACAACCGGGCCATTCCCGGGAAATGGCAGATTCCGACCGGCGACCGTTCGCTGACGACGATTGAGGCCGGCGGCTTTCTCCTGATCTGGGCCGATCAGGACACCGACGCCGAGGGACTCCACGCCGGTTTCGGTCTGGATGCCGGTGGCGAGGAGGTCCTGCTGTTCGATGCGGACGGCACGACGCTGATCGACAACGTGGAGTACCATCAGCAGTTGCCCGACGTTTCCTACGGTCGTTTCCCGGATGCCACCGGACCTTGGCAGCCGCTGGCTTCTGCCACGCCGGCCGCCCCCAACGTTAAGATCTATGAGGGCGTCGTGGAGGCGGTGGAGTTCAGTCATGACCGTGGCTTCTGTGATGCGCCTTTCGAGTTGACCTTGAGCTGTGACACGCCGGAGGCGACGATCTATTACACGGTCGACGGTACCGATCCCTACTCCAGTGTGCGACAGATGCCGGGTGGCCGGGTGTATCGGGAGCCCATCCTCATCTTCGAGACCACCTGCATTCGGGCCAGGGCGTACCGCACCGATTGGATGCCAAGTCAGACGGAGACGTATACGTATGTCTTCGTCAGCGACGTACTTCACCAGTCCGACCAGCCGGCCGGCTTTCCGTCACGCTGGGGTAACCGCTCGGCCGACTATGAGATGGACCCGCGCATGATGGAAGATCCGCGCTACAGCGCCGTGATGGAAGAAGCGCTGATGTCCCTGCCTTCCATGTCGCTGGTGATGTCCGAAGAAGATCTGTTCGACTCGAGCAAGGGGATCTACACCAACTCGGGTAATTCCGGTTCGAACTGGGAACGACCGGGCTCGATCGAGCTGCTGTATCCCGACGGTCGCACGGGGTTCCAGAGCAACTGTGGCGTGCGCATCCAAGGCGGCTACTTCCGCACCCCGAGTGCGTGTGCGAAGAAGTCGTTTCGCCTGCTGTTCAAGGGTATGTACGGCACGACCAAACTACGCTACCCTTTGTTCGGGGACGATGCGGCCGAGGAGTTCGACACGATCACCCTCCGCGGCGGCGCCAACGATGGGTACACCTGGAGCGGAAACGAACGGTATGCGCAGTTCACGCGCGATCAGTTCGCCCGCGACCTGCAGAACGCCACGGGCCAGGCCGGCTCACACGGCATGTTTGTGCATCTCTACGTCAACGGTTTGTATTGGGGCCTTTATAATCCGTGTGAGCGTCCGGACGATGCCTTTGCCGCCAGCTACTACGGTGGTGACAAGGAGGATTGGGACGCGTTCAAGCACAAGAGTTTCACCGTCAGTCAGGGCGATCGAACCGCGTTGAACCAGGCCCGGTCGGTGTGTCAGGAAGCGGCGGTATCCCTCGAAGCCTACCAGCGGCTGCAAGGCAAGAATCCTGACGGCACCGACAATCCGGACTATCCGCATCTGCTCGATGTGCCCAACTATATCGACTACATGATCGTCAACATGTGGTCGGGCAACTGGGATTGGCCCTGGAACAACTACTGGCTTGCGCGCAAGCGGACCGCCGACAGTACAGGCTTCAAGTTCTTCTGTTGGGATGCTGAGGACATCATGCTCAGTTCCCGCTCATCGCTCTACATGGATAACATCACCTCGCCGGACTCCAGGGACGTGGGCGTATTTCACGCCTCCTTGCGCCGGAATCCGGAGTATCAGCAATTGTTTGGGGATCATTTACATCGGTACTTCTTCAATCAGGGCATTCTCGCACCCGAATCACTGCTTCAGCGTTATCACACCATGGCCGACCGCATCGAGATGGCCATCATTCCCGAAGTGGCCCGCTGGGGCGACCAGCACGGCAGAAACATGGACCAGGACGACTGGTTCACCATGCGCGACCGCATCCTGGAGACCTACCTGCCGCAGCGCAGTAATATTGTCATGCAGCAATTCCGCACTGCGGGGCTTTATCCCAACGTGGCGGCCCCGGTCTACTATGTTAACGACAACTATCAGCACGGGGGCCATACTGCTGCGGGCGCGATGCTCTCGATGGAGGAAACACCCGGCACGATCTGGTATACGTTGGATGGGAGCGATCCGCGGGTGCCCGCGCAGGGCGCGACCACAGGGGGAAACGATACGTCCCTGTTCGTCGCCGAAGATGCGGTCAAACGCGTGCTCGTGCCTACCGAGGCGGTGGATGATGCCTGGAGTGCGGATGCTGACTTCGATGACTCCCGCTGGATCGTTACAAACGGCGGCGTCGGCTACGAACGCAGTACAGGCTACGAAGCCTACTTTGCCCTCAACCTGCAAGACCTGATGTACGGCCGGCACACGGGCTGCTATGTTCGCATTCCCTTTGAACTCTCCGACGAAACCCTGGATGGTGTGGCGAACCTGAGTCTGAAGGTGCGCTACGACGACGGCTTCGTCGCCTATCTCAATGGTGTCGAAATCGTGCGTCGAAACTTCGAGGGCCAGCCGGCGTGGGACTCGGCGGCCGGCGCCCAGAACTCCGATCTCAACGCCATCGAACTCGAGCCCTTCGATGTCTCGGCGGCCATCGGTCAGTTGCATCCGGGGCAGAACCTGTTGGCGATTCATGCGTTGAACGTGGATACCACCAGTTCGGACTTCCTGCTGTCGGCCACGCTGGGAATCGGCCAGACGATCGCTGGTGGCGGTGGCGGCACCGTTTCTGCTCAGGCCCTTCAGTACACTGGCCCGGTTGCGTTGACCCAGAGCGCTCACGTCAAAGCGCGGGCTGTGACCGGTTCATCCTGGAGCGCCTTGAATGAAGCGACCTTTGCAGTTGGCCGGGTGGCGGAGAGCTTGCGGATCAGTGAGTTGATGTATCGCAGCGCGGACGATCCGAACGCCGAGTACATCGAGCTGACGAACATCGGTTCCGAGGCGATCAATCTGAATTTGGTGCGTTTTGCCAACGGGGTGGACTTCACGTTCCCGAGTGTGGAGTTGGCGCCGGGGGCTTACGTGCTGGTGGTCCGTGACACTGAGGCGTTCCAGCAACGCTACGGCAACGATGTGGCCGTGGCCGGTGAGTATGCTGGGAGCCTGAACAACGCGGGTGAACGGCTGGTGCTGGAAGACGCGGCCGGCCAGACGATCCACAATTTCCGCTTCCGGGACAACTGGTATGACGTGACCGATGGCCTGGGCTTCTCGCTGACGATCCGCGATGTGGCGGGCACGGCCGCCGACGCGTGGGGCGAGAAGGGCAGTTGGCGTCCGAGTGCGGCCGCAGGGGGTTCACCGGGCGCCGATGACAGCGACGCAATTGTCAGTCTTGGTGCGGTGGTGATCAACGAACTGCTGGCCAATTCCGAAGGCGATGAGTCGGACTGGATCGAGCTGTACAACACGACCGACCAGACGATCGACATCGGTGGCTGGTTCCTGAGCGACGACGTGACGGATCTGACGAAGTACGAACTACCCGCGGGGACGCTGCTGTCGCCCGGGGGCTATCTGGTGCTGTATGCAGACGAGACGTTCGGGGCCGACGGTGCGGGCTTTGCGCTAAGCCGGTCGGGTGAGACGGTGTATCTGCACTCGGGCGGCGCTGGCGTGCTGACGGGCTACAGCGAAGAGGAGAAGTTCGACGCGTCGGGTCCGGGGGTGTCGCTGGGCCGGTATCGCAAGAGCACGGGATCGTACAACTTCGTGGCGTTGCGTGAGCCGACGCCCGGTGCGGCCAATGCGGGGCCGGCGGTGGGCCCCGTGGTCATCAGCGCGATCATGTACAACCCGGCGACGCTGGCGGAGGCGGAATACGTGGAGTTGCTGAATATCAGCGCCGAGGCGGTGACGCTGTACGACGAAGTGTCAGGAACGCCGTGGCGTTTCACGGACGACCCGGACGATCCGGGGATCGAGCTATTGTTCCCGACCGATCCGCCACTGACGCTGGCGGCGGGCGGACGGGCGCTGCTGGCGAAGAACGTACTGGCGTTCGAGAGCAGCTACGGGGCCGTGTCGGAGGTGCCGATCCTGGAGTGGGGCGGAGGCAAGCTGTCCAACGGCGGTGATAAGGTCCAGTTGAGCCGTCCCGGCGAAGCGGAAGGTGACGGCGAGGTTTCCTGGCTACGCGTGGACCGGGTGGTCTACAGCGACGGCGCGCACGGCGAGGACTTCGCCGACGGGGTGGACCCGTGGCCGGTGGCCGCGGATGGCCAGGGGTCGGCTCTGGAGCGTCTGGACGCCACGGCCTATGGCAACGACCCGGCCAATTGGCATGCTGCCGACCCAGCGCCAGGCCTCGGCCTGTAGCATAATAGGAGTCTGCTGCCAAGCGAGATCCAGATCTTTCTGCATGGGCGAGATGTCGCGATCTTATGGGACGAAGGCCCCCTCTAGAGGTGCCGGACTGTCCCCTAACTTGATCTTAACAGACTATTGACGGGATAGGGCAGCTTTTGTTAAAATAGAGAAGGGATTTGGGTCCAGATCTCAGTGGGCTGTATCCTTCGCAGGCGGAGAGAGCCGCAGAGAATGCCTTTTGGCAGGAGACGCCTCGTTTGTGAGTTATTGAGCGGTGGCCGGAGTATTTCGGCCGCGGAGGAGAGAAGGTGATTCGAGGTCTCTGAACTGGGCGGCGCTGCACGGTTTGGGGGAAGATAGTGGTATGGCAATAGGTCAGGCAGCACAACAGGCAGGTGAGAAACGCGCTGAGCGGGTGGAGAAGGGCAAGGTGCGCCCGAGTTCGAAGCCCAAGAAGAGCGCCGATCGTATGCTCGCCTGTCGCTACGAACTGAAATACCTGATCAGCGAGGCTCAGGCGGCGGCCGTTGACCGCTATGTTCGCCAATTCCTGGAATACGATCGCTACTCGAAGCTGCAGCGTGGGGGGATGTATCCGATCGTCAGCCTCTATATCGATTCCGACGACATGCAGTTGTGCAAAGAGACGCTGACTGGCCAGAAGAATCGCTTCAAATTGCGTATTCGCAGCTACACGGATGAGCCGGAGTATCCCCGTTTCTTCGAAATCAAGCGACGGATCAACAGAGTGATTCTCAAGAGTCGTGCCCGCGTGACGGACCAGGACGTGCCGATTCTGCTGGCAGGACGGCTGCTGCCCCCGCAGGGGTTTTCTACGGATGAAGCGGCGCTGAATCAATTTCAGCTCTATACGGCGAGCATTTGTGCTGGACCGAAGGTTCTCATTCGCTATACACGACAGGCGTTTGAGAACACCGATGAGAACCGCGTGCGGGTGACATTCGACCGCGAACTCTGCTACAAAGTGACGGACAAACCCGAGGTTCGCCTCGGGGGCTCGGGCTGGCAGCCCAATGCGCTGACCAACGGTCACGTTATTCTGGAAATCAAGTTCACCGGTACATACCCGGCCTGGCTGACACGCATGGCCGCGCACTTCAACCTGCAAGCACGCTCGGTTTCGAAGTTCGCCACCTCGATTGAGCAGGCCTGTGCACTGGGTTTCTGTGCCCCTACCATAAGGAACGCGTTGTATGGATGAGTTGTGGCATCTGATGGAAGAGACCCCTATGGGCGGGGGCACCTTCGGTGCACAAAGTGTATTGCTTTCGCTGATCCTGGCCTTTGTGCTGGGACAGGTCATTGCGTGGGTCTACTACATGACGCATAGCGGGCTGTCGTACTCGCGGTCGTACGTGCAGGCGTTGATCCTCATCACGGTGGTCATCTCGATGGTCATGACGGTAATCGGCAACAATATCATCACGGCCGTCGGCTTGATGGGCGCGCTGGCCATCGTTCGCTTTCGGAATATCATCAAGGATACGCGCGACATTGCGTTCATCTTCTGCTCCCTGGTTGTGGGAATGGCGGCCGGCTCACACCGATACGCGACCGCGATCATGGGGACGATCATCCTGTGCCTGATCATTCTGTATCTGTATTTCAGTGACTTCGGTTCTCACGAGCCGCACAACGGGTTCCTGCGTTTCAGCTTGCGCGGTCCCATCGGTCCGGAGCATCCGGTAGCCCGGGTGCTGCGGCGGTTCTGCGGGAATTTCACACTCATCTCCATGCAGGATACCGGGTTCGGTGGCCCTGCTGAATACGCATACCAACTGATGATTCGCAACACGGCACGGAATGAGGAGTTGATCTCGGAACTCGAGAAAATCGAGGGGATGGAGAACATCAACCTCACCATGCAGGAAAAGCTGCTCGAGGTTTAGGTAACGTGATGAAAACCAAACGCGCCAAAGGCGATCACATGAGCAAACGCAACACCTTGCGCCACGTGCTGCACGTGGGCGTGTGGTTGGTGGCCGTGGCGATCGTCATTTGGCTGTTCCATCAGCGCACCCAGCGATTCCAGGTTGTCGGCATCGCCCAGGGGCAGGTCCGGCAAGTGGCGACCAACTGTGCCGGACGGATCACGAGCGTGTCGCCTCAGTTGTTCGATCGCGTCGTGGCCGGGCAGGCGGTCGCCGTCGTCGATACGGTGCTGGACAACGAACATCAGGAAGAGATCTTGCGGGCCCAACTGGGGACCATTTCCGCCAAGATCGCGCAACTGGCGGCCCAACTGGTGCCGATCCAGGATGAGTTGCGCGCCAGTCAAGCCGACCGGGAGACCAATCGCATCGCCGATCTACGGCAGTTCACGCTGGACGTGGAAACCGCCCGGCTGCGTATTCTCGAATTGAAGGCCCAGTTGGCCCAAGACCGCATGACCCTGGCGGAGTTGGCCAGTGTGATGAAGGAAGCTGAGGACCTGGTGGAAAAGAAGGCCGTGGCGCCGCTGGAATACGAGCGGGCCAAAGCCCAACACGACGCGCTGGCTGAACGCATCGTCGAGAACGTTCGTCTGCTGGACGAGACTGAGGCCAGCCAGGCCCAGGCCCAGGAGCGTCTGGACGACTATGCCAGCCGGGAGACGTTCAACCCTTCGGCCGAGAACGCGCTGGAGCCCACGCGGAAGGAGATCGCCGTACAGGAAGGGCTGATGCAGGAGATTTCGGCCCAGCTCAATGCTATCGAACAGCAGCGTACCCTGGAACTGACGTCGCCCGTGGACGGCATCGTCAGTCAGCTCTGGCGTGCCCCGGGCGAGGCGGTCATCGCGGGCGAGCCGATTCTGACGATCGCGGTGACCCAGCCGACCGAGGTGATTGGTTACGCGATGCAGGGCCAGTTGGAACGTGTGCGTGAGAATATGGTGGTGGAGGTGGCCCGGATTAGCGCTCCGACGCAGGCGGCGACCTCGCGCGTCACCTACGTGGGGCCGGCGGTGGTGCAGATGCCGGAGCAGTTGTGGCAAAACCCGACCATGCCCCAATACGGGCGGCCGTTCAAGGTCAAACTCCCCCCGGAACTGGCCGTCATCCCCGGTGAGGTTGTGGGGATCAGGGGATTGTAAGTACTTGCGCACCGATGCGCGCAGTCCAGGGGGACGCGGACGAGTTAAGGTCGGATGAAGACGTGACAACCACATCTCAAAACCAACGTTGGATTATACGAGGTTTGCTGTGCTGGGTGTGCCTCGTCATGCTCGCGGGGTGTGGTCCGAAGAACTACAAGAAGGACGCCGACGACCGGGTATATAGCATCATCGATCAGAAGTGGGAGAGCGAATTCGGTTCCCAGGCCAACTACCGCATCAGCGATGTTCCCGCGTCACTTGGTGACATTCAGATCGAGGCGGCCGTGCCGACCTCGGGCGTCCTGACGCTGCCCCAGGCGGTCGCCATCGCCACGGCCCACAACCGCGAATATCAAACCGAAAAGGAACTGCTGTATACCACGGCGCTGCAGTTGCGTCTGGTGCGTCACGATTTCGAAACGTCGCTCTTCGGCCTCGGCCGGGCGTTCTACCAAGACGATGGCACGGGCGAGGAAATCGGGCTCGAGGCGAATGTCGGTTTCAACCGTCTCCTGACCACTGGAACACAGATCGCCGCGGGTCTGGCGACGACCTGGACTGAGGTTCTGCTGGGGACCGCCGACAGCGGCATGTCGACGATCTTCACGGCCAGCGTGATGCAGCCGTTGTTGGCCGGCAGCAAGCGGGCCGTGGTGATTGAAAACCTCACGCAGGCCGAACGCGATACGCTCTATCGGATTCGCACGTTCAATCGGTTCCGTAAGACCTTTGTTGTCTGGGTCATCACCCAATACTACAACGCTCTGGAATTGCAGGACCTGGCCCGGAACGCCGAGGAACACCATCGCGCCCTGCAAGCGCTGCACGATCAAGTGGTGACGTTGACCTCAGTCGGGCGCCTGCCCATGCTGGAGGCCGATCGTTTGCAGCAGGAGATGCTCCAGGCACGCGACACGATGATCCTGGCTCAAAAGGAATACGATCGGTTCCTGGATCGCTTTAAGATTACGCTCGGACTGTCCACCACACTCGAGTTTCAACTTGACGACACCGTCTTCGCAGCGCTGGCTGAGGCCGGTGTCCCCGCTCCGCAGATCGCGGTCGATGAGGTGATGGACGCCGCGTTATTGCGGCGCCTCGATATGGCCAACAGCGCCGATGCCGTACTGGACGCGCAGCGGGCGGTCTATGTCGCGGCTGACAGCTTGCGGGCCGGCCTAGGGGTCGGCGGCAGCCTGGGCATCGACCAAGACGGCCATGCGACCGGTACCGCCGAGGCCATTCTCGATTTGCCCCTGGACCGCGTGGCCGAGCAGAAAGTCTATCGCGAGGCCCTGATCGCCTTGGCCCAGCGGCGGCGCGACTACGACCTCCAGACCGACACGGTGCGCCTGGAGGTGCGCGAGGCCTACCGCAAGCTCCAGGAAGCGGCCCAGCGCTATCAGGTCCTGTCCGAGGCACGTGAGTTGGCGCGCGAGCGGCTGGAGAGAACAGCGGCGCTGCTTCAGTACGGGCGCATCAGCAGCCGGCGGGTGCTCACGGCTCAGCAGGACCTCTACGCGGCCGAGAACGCCACGACGGACGCCATGACGGATTATGTGGTCGCGGTTCTCGACTTCTATCGCGACACCGGGGTGCTCCAGGTTCGTCCCGACGGCATGTGGGAACGAGCGCCGGGCACCCTCGCCATCACGGGTCGCACGGCCGCCGATGCGCCGTAGCGATCCACCGGCCGTACCGTGATTTCACGGTGGGCCTGCCGGACGCCTCCCAGAACCCACCTTCCCAGGCATTGAGGGGCCTGGGAAGTTTCCCTACAAACAGTACGGCAAATAGGGTATAGTACGGCTCCGATTGGGGCAGCAGAACGTCTGACCGATCGGATTCCGGAGTTCAGGCAGTTGGAGCACAGTTTCAACCGAGACGGTACGGTGGCTTTAGAGAAAGGTTGCTGAGGTAGATGGGCACGACAGACGGCACGTACAACTTTGCGGAAATCGAGAAGAAGTGGCAGCGGTTTTGGGAAGAGAACAAGACCTTTGCCGCCGGCGACGGCGATCGGTCCAAGCCCAAATACTACGTCCTGGACATGTTCCCCTATCCCAGCGGCCAGGGGCTGCACGTGGGGCACCCGGAAGGCTACACCGCCAGTGACATTGTCTCCCGCTACAAGCGGATGAAAGGCTTCAACGTGCTCCATCCCTTCGGCTGGGATGCCTTCGGTCTGCCGGCCGAGCAGCACGCGATCAAGACCGGGACCCATCCCGAGGAAACCACCCGCAACAACATCGCCAACATGCGGCGCCAGACGAAGGCGCTCGGTTTCAGCTATGACTGGGACCGTGAAATTGCGACCACGGACCCCGAGTACTATCGATGGACGCAGTGGATTTTCGTGAAGTTGTTCGGTTGTTACTTCGACGAGACGCAGCAGAAGGCCCGGCCGATTGAGGAATTGCCCATCCCCGAGGGGCTCGATGAAGCGCAGCGGTGTCAGTACGTCGACGAGCACCGGCTGGCCTACCAGGCGGATATTCCGGTAAACTGGTGTCCGGAACTGGGGACGGTGTTGGCCAACGAGGAAGTGGTGGGGGGACTCAGCGAGCGGGGCGGTCACCCCGTGATCCGCAAGCCGATGCGGCAGTGGATGCTGCGTATCACCAAGTACGCCGAGCGGCTGCTCGACGATCTGCAAGAGGTGGATTGGTCGGAGTCGATCAAGAAGCTCCAGATGGATTGGATCGGCAAGAGCGTCGGGGCCGAGGTGTGTTTCAAACTCGACGGTCGCGACGAAGACATCTGGGTGTTTACGACCCGGCCCGATACGCTGTTCGGCGCGACTTATATGGTCATGGCGCCCGAACATCGCCTCGTCGATCTCATCACGACCGACGGACAGAAGGCGGCGGTCCAGGAGTACTGCGAGGCCGCGGCCCGCAAGAGCGATCTCGATCGCACCGACCTGGCGAAGGACAAGACCGGTGTCTTCACCGGCGCTTACGCGATCAACCCGGTCAACGACCAGAAGGTCCCGATCTGGATCAGCGACTATGTGCTGATCAGCTACGGCACCGGCGCCATCATGGCGGTGCCGGCCCACGACGACCGTGACTTCGAGTTCGCCACCAAGTTCGAACTGCCCATCATCCCGGTGGTTGAGCCGCCGAATGCCGAGGATGCCGAGCGCGTGCAGAAAGGCGAGCTGTGCTTTACCGGCAACGGCAAGGCGATCAACAGCGGTTCTTTCGATGGCCTGCCCACGCCGCAGTTCAAAGAGAAGATCACTGCTTGGCTGGCGGAGAAGGGCTTGGGTGCCAAAGCGGTGAACTACAAGCTGCGCGACTGGCTCTTCAGCCGGCAGCGCTACTGGGGCGAGCCGTTCCCCATCGTGCACACGGAGGACGGCCGGAAAGTGGGGCTTCCGGAAGGCGAGTTGCCCGTACGCCTGCCTGCGGTCGAAGACTATAAGCCCATGGGGACGGGCGAGCCGCCGCTGGCCAAAGCGACCGAATGGGTCAACGTGACGTTGCCCGACGGGACGCCGGGCTGGCGCGAAACGAACACCATGCCGCAGTGGGCCGGAAGCTGCTGGTACTACCTGCGCTATCTGGACCCGAGGAATACGCAGCGGGGCTGGGACCCGGAGAAGGAAAGCTACTGGATGCCGGTGGATCTCTACATTGGCGGCGCCGAGCATGCGGTCCTCCATCTGCTGTATTCGCGCTTCTGGCACAAGTTCCTGTACGATCTGGGTTATGTCAGCACGAAGGAGCCCTTCAAGAAGCTCATCAATCAGGGGATGATTCTGGGCGAGGACGGCCAGAAGATGAGCAAATCGCGCGGCAACGTGGTCAACCCCGACCAGGTGGTCGCGGACTACGGTGCCGATTCGATGCGGCTTTACGAGATGTTCATGGGGCCTCTCGAAGCGATGAAGCCCTGGAGCATGCAGGGCGTCCAAGGCGTGCACCGATTCCTCCAGAAGGCCTGGCGTCTGATCGTCGACGAGGAGACGGGACAACTTTCGGCGGCGGTGCAGGAGATCCAGGCGGATGAGGAGACGTTGCGCCTGTTGCATCAGACGATCAAGAAGGTGGGCGGTGACATCGAGACCTTTGGCTTCAACACGGCGATCAGCGCCATGATGATTCTGGTCAATCATCTGGGCAAGTTGCCGGCGTGCCCGAAGTCGGCCGTGGAGTCCCTGGTGTTGATCCTCGCGCCCTTCGCGCCGCATGCGGCCGAGGAGTTGTGGCAGCGGCTGGGGCACGCCGAGACGCTGGCCTATGAGCCCTGGCCGGCCTACGACGAAGCGCTGACCCGCGAAAAGGAAATCGAACTGGCGGTGCAGGTCAACGGCAAGATCAAGGACCGCATCGTGGTGGCCGCCGATGCGGACGAGGCCTCGATCAAGGCCAAAGCCCTGGACAGCGCGAAGGTGGTCGAAGCGATGGCGGGCCAGACGCCGCGGAAAGTAATTGTGATCAAGTCCCGGCTCGTGAATATTGTATTGTGAGCGGATTGAGGGATGTCCAAGTATCAGGAAATCGAAGCCAAGTTGAGAGTCACGTCCCTGGAAGAGGTGGCGCAACGATTGGCTCAGTGCGGCGCCAAGTCGGTGGCGACCCGGCTCCAGATCGACTGTTACTATGACGCGGAGGATCGGCGCTTGACGGAAACGGACCGCTGTCTGCGACTCCGGACGGAACGCACGGGGCAGCGCGACCGTCTGATCCTGACGTACAAGGGACCCAAGCAGGCGGACGATTTCAAGAAGCGCGAAGAGGTCAACCTGATGTTCAGTGACGTCGAGGCGGTGGAACGGCTGGTCGAAGGACTGGGGTTTCGCCGGATGCTGGCGTTCGACAAGCGACGCACCATCTGGGAGTTGGAGGGGTGTGAGGTGGCGTTGGACGAGTTGCCTTTGATCGGGGCGTTTGTGGAGATCGAGGGGCCGGATGCGCAGTGCATCGCGCGCGTGCGTGAGACGTTGGATTTGGGAGCTGCTTCGCACGTGACGGAGAGCTACGCGGCGCTGGTCGAAGAGGAACTGACCCGGCGGGGCTTGGGCGAGAGAGAAGTGTTCCTTTGAGATGGCGGCGCCGGCGTCCATGAAGCCCTCCGATGGTTACATCCTGTACATCGTGAACCCGAAGTCCGGTGCCAGCAGCGGGAAGTTCGTCTGTCGGCAGTTTCATCGTTACCTGACGGACCGTGGCTACGAGGTGCGTCTTCATCTGACCACGTCACTGGGACATGCCTGCGAACTGGCGAGTGCCGTCGTGGCCGATACCGATTGTGCCCTGGTGGTCGCGGCCGGTGGGGACGGGACGATCCGGGAAGTAGCGCATGGGTTGGAAGGCGGCTGCGTCCCCTTGCTGATCGTCCCCAGCGGGACGGAAAACCTCCTGGCCAACGAACTGGGTTTCGACTGGCGCGTGGAGACGCTCATCAAAGCATTCGAGGAGGGATCTCTGCGCCCGCTCGATTTGGGGACGGCCAATGGCAAGTGCTTCGCCTCGGTGGCGGGATTCGGCTTCGATGCAGCGGTGGTGGACCGGGTGACACGGCAGCGGACGGGGCACATCAATCATTTCGATTACGTGCAACCGCTCTGGCGGACGCTCTGGAGTCATGCGTTCGACCCCATGGCGGTGGTCGTCGACGGCGAGCAGATTTTCGACGGACAGGGGTTGGTCTTCGTCGGGAACATCTCGCGTTATGCGATTGGCCTCCAGTTGCTGCACCACGCGGATTACAGCGACGGCTTGCTCGATGTCTGCATCTACAAGTGCGGCGGTCGGATTCACCTGGTCAAACACTCTATCGTGACCGTGTTGAAGCTGCACGCCCACTGCCGGGATGTGATCTATCGGCAGGGCAAGTCCATCACCGTCAGTGCCGCCAGCGATCGGGTATTGGCTGAGATTGACGGCGACCCCGGACCGGCGCTGCCCGTGCATATCGAGGTCGTGCCGGCGGCTGTTCGTTGCCTGGTCCCGCCGCACGCCAAGCCGGCGGGAATTCGCACTCGCATTATCAGATACCTGCGCTGATCGGCACACCCTTGTCATTTCATACCAACCCGCGTAGAATAATCATCATCGCCAAGTTTATGATGGATCGCTCAGATGGAATTCAAAATTGGTCAGGTGGACGTAGGATTGCAGACGCCGCTGTTCGTGATGGCAGGGCCCTGTGTGATCGAAAGTGAGCAGGGCTGTCTGGAGATCGCCGAGCGTCTGGTGCAGGTTGCCGAGCGTACGGGGGCGGGGATGGTTTTCAAAGCGAGTTTCGACAAGGCGAACCGCAGCAGCCGGTCGAGCTTCCGCGGCCCGGGTTTGGAAGAGGGCTTGCGCGTGCTGGAGAAGGTTCGCGCCGAGAGTGGATTGCCGGTCATGACGGATGTGCACGAATCGGGCCAGGCGGCTGCGGTCGGGGGCGTGGTCGATTGCGTGCAGGTCCCAGCCTTTCTCTGCCGGCAGACGGACTTGCTTTGCGCCTGTGCCGAAACGGGCAAGCCGGTAAACGTCAAGAAGGGCCAGTTCCTCTCACCCGAGGAAATGGGCAACGTGGTGGAGAAGATCCGCGGCTGCGCCAACGAGCAGATCATGCTGACCGATCGGGGGACATTCTTCGGCTACCATCGGCTCGTCAATGACATGACCGCGATCGAAGCGATGAAGCGGCTGGGCTGCCCCGTGGTGTTCGATGCAACGCACAGCACGCAACAACCCGGGGGCCTGGGCACGGCCAGCGGGGGCCGGCGCGAGATGGCGCCGATCCTGGCGCGGGCGGCCGTGGCGGCCGGCGCCAATGGCCTCTTTTTGGAGGTGCACCCGGAACCGGAAAAGGCCAAGTCGGACGCCGCCTCCGTCTTGCCACTGGATCAGTTGGAAGGTGTAATTCGCATTTGCCAGCGCATTTTTGAGATCGTCTATGAGTGAAAAAAAGACCAATCCGACCGGGTACATCTATGGCCCGGTGCCGTCGCGGCGCCTGGGCCTGAGCCTGGGTATCGATGTCGTGCCGGCCAAGATCTGTACGCTGGACTGCGTCTATTGCCAAATCGGCCGGACGACGGAAAAGAGCACGGTTCGGCGCAGCTTCTTCGAATTGTCGGCGGTGCTTGGGGAACTGAAGACGAAGCTGGCTCAAGGGATTTGCGCCGACTATGTCACGATCGGTGGTTCGGGCGAACCGACGCTCAATTCCCAGGTGGGAGAATTGATCGACGGGATTCGGTCGCTGACCGAGATCCCTGTGGCCGTCATTACCAATGGGACACTGCTTTACCGTCCCGACGTGCGGGCTGAATGCGCCAAGGCCGACTTGGTAATTCCCTCCCTGGATGCCGGGGATGCGGCGAGCTTTGAGGCCGTGAATCGGCCCGCCCGCGATATTAGCATTGAGAGGCTGGTTTCGGGTCTCGCCCAGTTTCGCCGGGAGTTTTCCGGGCAGATCTGGCTCGAAGTCTTTCTCATTGAGGGTATGAACACCAATCCGGAGCAGATCGAGGAGATGAGAAGGCATATCGAACGGATTGGACCGGACCGGGTCCAGCTTAACAGTGCCGTGCGCCCGGCCGCGGAGCAAGGCATCCATGCGATCAGCCACGAGCGGCTGGCCGCCATCGCCCGCCGATTGGGCGGCAACTGCGAAATTGTCGGGGCGGCTCGACGCGCACCAGCCGGGTCTCACGCCGAGCGGACGGCTCAGGACGTCCTATCAATGCTGAAACGGCGGCCCTGCTCGCTCGACGACATCTGCTCTGGGCTGACGATCCACCGTCACGAGGCCGTCAAGTACATTGAGCAGTTGCTCAGCCAGGGGCAGGTCGACGAAGAACGCCAGGGGGAGACGGTCTACTACTGCGCCACCTCCGCCTGATTCCTGGCCAGATTGCGCCTCTGCTTTTCGCTCCAAACCACCCTTTGCACGCCTCCGAGAGACCTTACTCGGACTTTTGCATGCCAATGCCCGATATTCGGCCTGAGTTTTTGTAAAGCCGGACGCGGGATAAGCCGATAAAAGCCTTGTGGCATCTCATAAAGGCCTGATTCGGACGACCTTTCAACGAGTGACGCGAATTCGGGAGTCAGGCCGCCTGGCTTGTAGATGGCAAGGTGGGACGCCGGTCCGTGAGGAACAGCTATGAAACGAGTGCAGCGACAATTGGTTTTGAACAAAGGGGCGGAACGGTTCATCTTTCGCTATGAACAGGGCGCCGAAGATGAACTGCTCGACGCGCTGATCGACCAGGTCAAAGACCGACGCACGGATTTTGACTGGTTCGACGCGGCGGTATTGAGCTTCAAGCTGAGCCAAACGCTCATTGGCTGTGCCGAAGGGCTGCTCGGAGACGACTCCGATGTCACGATGGTGCATTGACATTGACAACACGCTGTGGTGTGTGCAGCGCGGTTGTGCGAATACGAGGTTGCAACGAAAAGGTGCTCACAGATGCCGATTGATGAATTGGGTAGGTGGACTATGGAAGACAGCCACGCGATAGTCGAACAGTTCCTGAACTATCTGAAATTTGAGAAGCGCTTCTCGGAGCACACGGCCAAATGCTACGGTGCCGATCTCTCCCAGTTTGGCGATTTTCTGTTGCGGACCTCCGAAGGCCCTGGCGACCACGGCGTTGGGGTGGGCCATGAATCGGTGGGGGTCGCCACAGCCGTGGCGGTTCAGACGGAACAGACGGTGGATCAACTGCTGTTGAGCGTCGACGTCAACGAGGCGCGGGCCTATCTGGCACACCTCAACGACAAAGAGTACTCCAAGGCCACGATCGCTCGTAAGCTGGCGACGCTCCGCAGCTTCTACAAGTATCTGGTCAAAAGCGGGCGGCGCGATTCGAATCCGCTGACGGCGGTGCGAACGCCGAAACAGGAGAAGAAACTCCCGCGCTTCCTGGAGTACGAAGAGATCAAACGCCTGCTCGATACCCCGCCGCTGGAAACGTGGCTGGGCGCCCGCGACCGCGCGATTCTCGAGACGCTGTACAGCACCGGGATCCGCGTCAGCGAGTTGGTGGGTCTGAACATGGACGATGTCGACTTCCTGGGCGAGGTGATCCACATTCGCGGCAAGGGCAAGAAGGAACGCATCGCGCCGATCAGCTCGTCGGCGCTGCAGGCCATCCAGCACTACATGGAGTTCCGCAACAAGCGAGCCCAGAGCAACAGCAACTTCGACACCAAGGTGCTGTTCGTCAACAAGCACGGCCAGCGCCTGAGCACGCGAAGTGTGCGGCGCAAGATGGACAAATATCTCAAGATGGCCGGCCTCGATCCGAACATCAGCCCGCATACCCTGCGGCACAGCTTCGCCACGCATATGCTCAACAACGGGGCGGACCTGCGCAGCGTCCAGGAACTGCTGGGCCATCAATCGCTGTCGACCACCCAGGTCTACACGCACCTGACGACGCGCAAGCTCAAAGAGGTCTATGACGAGGCGCATCCGCGCGAGGACTTCGAGCAGAATACCTATGCCCCGTACGAGGAGCAGCAGGAATATCCGGCCCAGGCCGAACCGGGGCAGTTCTAAGCGAACCTTTCCGGCGGGGAGATTTGACTATCCCAGGAGCCGCTCACACGAGCGGCTCTTTTTTTTGCGCGTCCGTAGTCTGGTTGCGTGCTCTCGGTGTTGCGTCTAGAATAGTGGCGGTTGTTCCAACGGTGGCAATACTGTTGATAACGGGGCAGATATGAAAACACGAGCATGCTGGGCACTGATCGTCGTTCTATTCGTGTTTGCTTGCGCGGGGCGCGGCGTCAAGGCAGGCGAGGACGGCGAACGTGAAGTTGGTGTGGTCACGGCCCACGGGCGGGGGCTGCATGGATACATCGGCTATAGCGCATCACGGCCCCCGGCCCGCGCCGAGTACAGCGCGGGGATGGGGTTCTATGCCGCGGTCTGGCCGCTGGTGGACAAGCCCATCGCGCATTTCCAGATCGGTTTGCCCAGTGCGTGGATCACGCCGGACAATTCCGACAATAAGGACACGCCCCTGGCGCCGGTGGGTACCCTGGCGCGGGACAACTGGCCCGAGCGGGGGCCGACCTGGAGCAGCGTGTTTCAGACGGTGGAAGGAGGCCTGGGCTATTGGGCACGCAACCATTTTCGTTACGGGCCGCCCAAGTTCAGTATGAATGCGACGCCGCAATGCTATGACTACGAGGTCGGCTCGCCCGGGTGGTCGTTCTTTTACAGCAACGAAGCGCTGCCCGACAATCGCCTGGGCATTGCGCAGTTGAGCAATCGCCTGCTCATCCCACCGGACGCATTGCCTTTCGAGGGGAATCCGAACGGCAAGTTTTTGGGCTATACTTACATGGCGTTGCCCTTCACCGAGCCGACGACGGGCGATCCACCGACGGGCGATCAGGCATGGACCTGTTTTCTCAGTGCGGCCAACTTCAAAGGGCCGATCGCCTACTACATCCCCGAGACGTGGAGCAAGATCGGCAAGCTGTTCAACTATCCCTTCATCTATGGGCGGGGCCTCGATGCCCGGCCGGGCAACATGGGCGGCGGGGCGATGGAAATCAACACGGTGCCGCGCTTCGAGTCGAAGGACGGCCAAGGGGTCACCTACTCGAAGATACCGAAGTTGCAGTTCCCCGTCGATGACCAGGGCCGGACGCGCCTGGTGCAGGACGTGACATATTACTCGAAGAGCACTCTGTACGACGCGTTCCGAAGATGGCGGGACGGTGGTCCGGCTTGCTCCGGGCAGTTCGATCCGCGCGGCGCGTGGCAGGCGAAGCTGACGACGCGCACCACGCGCTTTGACCAGGCTGGCAAGCCCATGCTGGGAATCGAGACCGTGTTCGACACGAAGGTTTATGAGCCCAACGTGTGGGGCCTGGAGTGGTTCGACAGCGAGATCAGCCCCAGCGGGATTTTCCCCCAGTACTACAAACATGTGGGCGAGCAACGCATCGCGGTGGCAGCGGCTGACGTGCCGCCCGAGACGGGACTGCTGAGCCAGGAGTTTGCACTGGCCCAGCGCGGCGCGCCTTATACCTCGCCGACCGGTGGTGCCTGGGGAGAGCCGGGGCCGACCCGCGGCCCCTTCACGGTCGATCTGGCCGACGGATCGACCGTCACCTATTCGTGGTACCGCTTTGTCGACCAGCCGTCCTTTCAGCAGTACGCGTGGAGTGAGGCGAAGAAGGCGAAGTTGCAGGCCTTCGTCGAGCAGATTCATGCGCATTGGCCCATCGATCGGGACTACATGGCTCCGCCCAGCCAGGGAACACTGGCGGCCCTCGATCCAGCCCTGTTGGTGACCCCGCCCCAGGGACTGGAAATCGGCTACGTCCCCATCGTCACGCACCAAAAAGATAGCCAGTGAAAAGACGATGCGCAGATGGGCCCGAGGGAGAAGGGTGCGCATGGCTTGACGCCCGCGATACTCGTTGCGCTCAGTCTTTCCTGTCTCGCCCTCACCCGACGCCAGGCGCCGAGCGGGCTGACCTCGTATCCGGCCGGGAGGCCGATTTGCGGGGATTGCGCTTGACGCCGAATGGGAGTGCAAGTAGCATAGATATGCAACACTCTGTCGTGTTCTTATGAAAAGTGCATGAGCGAACTGAGGCATACGGCGCCGAAGCGGCCGCTGGTGGTCGATGGGCAGGGCAGTGCGGGGCGCCCCCGGGCCGGGGTTGGAGGCAGGCCGCGGGGGTATCATCATCGGCGCCAAACAAAGCCAATTTCCGGTGTTTTTGGCTCAGAAACGCGGTCAGACGAAAAAACAAAGCCAATCAAAGCGAATTGAGCCGGGGCACGGTGGGCGGGGGGACGTCTCGATTTCGGGCACTGCAATCCCCGTGGGTTAACTGTGCTTTATCTCTGCCTGGGGCAGTGGGGCAGCGGCGCTGGTGGTGTCATACTCCGGGACGAGGCGACCGATGGTCTGGGTGATGGTCTGACGGTCCTGTTGCTGGGCGACTTGCACCAACTGGGCGATGCCCGCCCGCAATCGGTCGCGGTCCATGGGGATGTTCTTCCAGATGCTGATTTTCGGGTGCCGCGTGCGCTGCATGTTCTCGCCCTCGATGCGCAGCTCTTCGAAGAGCTTCTCGCCGGGGCGCGGGCCGGTGAAGACGATGTCGATGTCCTGGCCCGGCCGAAAGCCGCTGAGGATGATCAGTTCCTTCGCCAGGTCGACGATCTTGACCGGGTCGCCCATGTCGAGCACGAAGATCTCGCCGCCCTTGCCCATGGTGGCGGCCTGGAGGACGAGTTGGCTGGCCTCGGGGATGGTCATGAAGTAGCGCTTCATCTCGGGATGGGTCACGGTAACCGGCCCACCCTCGGCGATCTGCTTTTTGAAGATCGGTACGACCGAGCCCTCGGAGCCGAGGACATTGCCGAAGCGGACGGTGATGAAGTGTGTCTTGCTGGTGCGGCTGAGATCCTGGATGTACATCTCCGCCACGCGTTTCGAGGAGCCCATGATACTGGTCGGGTTGACCGCCTTGTCCGTGCTGATCATGACAAAGTGCGTGCCGCCGTAGTGGTCCGTTGCGTCGGCCACGATCTGCGTGCCGACGACATTGTTCTTTACCGCCTCGCCCGGGTTCAGTTCCATCAGGGGCACGTGCTTGTGGGCGGCCGCGTGAATGACAATCGCCGGGCGATAGCGCTCGAACATCTGCGCGACGCGCGCCTGGTCGGTGATGTTGCAGACCACTGGTTCGATGGCGACCGCTGGAAACTGCCGGCGCAGATCGCGTTCGATGTGGAAGAGCGGATTCTCCGCCTGCTCGACCAGCAACAGCAGCCTGGGACGGAAGTGACAGATCTGTCGACACATCTCCGAGCCGATCGAGCCGCCGGCGCCGGTGACCAGGATGGTCTTGTCGCGGGCGAACGCTTCGATGAGATCGAGGTCGAGGTGGACGACCGCGCGACCCAGCAGGTCGTTGATATCCACGTCGCGGATATGGCTGACGCGTAGCTTGCCGGAGGCGATGTCGGTGAGCGAGGGCACCGTGCGGAAGCGGATCTTGGTGCCTTCGCAGACCTGAATGACGCGGCGCAGTTGCTGATGCGTTGCCGACGGCATGGCGATGGCGATTTCCTCAATGTTGCGATCGGCGCAGATCTGGGGCAATTGATCGACCGTGCCCAGTACGGAGATGCCGTGAATGCTGATGCCCTGTTTGGCGGGGTCGTCGTCGATGAACCCGATGACGTCGTATTGCGTCACGGCCATGCGATGGATCTCGCGCAGGAGGGTCTCGCCGGCATTGCCGGCGCCGACGATGAGAAACCGTTTGAGCAGGCGGCCTTCGGTGGTGCGGAACTCTTCGTGATAGAGGCGAATGATCATGCGCAGGCCGGCCGGCAGGAGAATGGTGCCGAAGAGATCGGCCATGAAGACACCCTGGCTGATGGTGGTCAGGCCCAGGGGCAGATGGCGGCGGATGATGGGGATCTGGAGGATCGCCGCGAACCAGACGGCGACGATAATCAACGTGCTGATCAGGGCGGCCCGCACGATGCCGAGCAGGTCCGAAATGCCGACGTAACGCCACCAGCCGGAGTACTGCTTGAAAAGTCCGAATACCGGCAGCTTTATCGCCAGGAAGAACAGCAGCAGACTGGGGTACTGCTCGATTAGCCAACTGCGCTGGAACTGCATATTGTTGGCGACCAGGAAGGAGAAGAGCAGCGAAGCGGCAAACGCCAGCACGTGGGCCAGGATGACCAGAGGCCGCCGGACGGTCAGCAGGAAGCTCCCGACCGAGACGAACCCACCGTCGGCGGCTGGTGCCTCGGTGGCGACCTTGGGTTCTGGACTGTTATCAGGCATACGTTCCCGTGCTTTCTCTCGATGCCGCGCGTCCGCGACCGGTCGGCGGTGGGGAGACGGCGGTCTCCGGGCGGCTACGCCTATATCATCGGCATAGAAGGCGGCCGGGTTGAGTTGGACGAGGGGATTGGTCGCGGCGGGTTATTCGGACGTTGCCGTGGGTTTCTCCGGCTCGTCCGCCGGCTCGGCCTCGGCGGCCTTGTCAGCAGAGGCCGGGGCCGGGGACAATTCGGCCAGCATCTCGTCGGTGCCCGTGTAGATCTCGTCCAGCATGGTCTTGTCGACGCGATTGCGCATCAAGGCGTAGATGATCGTGTTGGCGCAGAAGTAGAAGCTGATCACGAACGCGACCATCAGCCCCACCACGACGAGGACCCAGACGTGGATCAGAAACGCGCCGGCCGAGGTGGACCAGTTTGTCGGGGTCGCGGCGTAGGAGCCGAGGAAATCGGTGAAGTTGGGACGGGGCCATATGCTGGCCAGTTTCGCGTTTTGCTTGACGAAACCGAATTCGAGAAACTGGCGCGTGATCCACAGCAGCAGATAAGCGAAGAAACGAACGAAGGCGTAGCAGATCGCCCCGTAGATCGTCGCAATGACGGTGTAGAAGCCCATGCGCCAGGGCTCGGCGTACACGTAGCTGAACGAGCGGCTGATCGCGTCGAAGCAGTCGGAATCCTCATAGGCAATCGCGGGGAACATCAGGTTGAATCCGGCCAGGGCGCCGATGGCGATCACGGCTGTCAGGGCCGCCGCCAGCAGCGCCAGAGGAAGGAACAGACCTACGGTCAGTTCGCCTACGTAACCGATATTCCCGACAAGGCCGAGCAAGACGACGAAGAGACCGATGACGGCGATGATCGCTACGGGCGTGATCGGCGCCGTGAGAAAGCTGTAGAATTTCCGGACGCCGAACTGCAGTGCTTCGGTGAGCCCCGGCTTTTCGCCTTGGGCGAATTGCAGCGCGGCGATGCGACAGATGGCCCCGCCGGCCAGCGACATGACGGCCAACGTTATGGCGAAGAAGATAACACTGTAGAGGGTGTGATAGCGAAAGGCCCAGAGCAAAGCCTCGAAAGAGGCCGCGACGTTCTGAGTGACGCCCAAGACGTTACCCTGGGCCAGGGACGTCAAGGCGCCATGGAACCGTTGAGCGCCGAAATTCCAGAGTGTGCTGAAGACGCCATGCTGTTCCTCGGCCTCGGTAAAGGCCTCGACATAGTCGCCGGCCGACATCAAACCAGAGACGTAGGCGTCAAGTTCGGTCATGCCGCTGGGGATGACACCGACCGTCTTGTTGAAATCCATCACGCGGCCGGTCACGCAGACGGCGGTGATCGCCAGGAAGGCCAAAATCAGCTTCGTCGGCTGAATCGCCATGCGAAAGGCTCGAAAGACTCGCGGGAAAAGAAAGCTCCCGAAGGGCAATACGGGCTCTCTGTCCTCAACCATCTTGCTTCCTTTCAAAACCGGGCTCCGCTGCATCTTCATTTTCGGTCCACCACAAACCGCGTCTCCATGTTACTGGGTGACCCGGACGGCGTCTACAGGATTTCGGGTGGCCCGTGGAATTCTAGGCAGGGGGTTCGCAGTCGCCCGGATCGTCGTACAGGGCGTCTTCGGATTCTTCATCGGGACGGGCCGGGATACGGTATTCCGCGTCCAGCCAAGCTCCCAGATCGATGAGCTTGCAGCGTTCGCTACAGAAGGGAAGCGAGCCATAACGGCCGATCTTCGCGCCGGTGGGGACCGCAAAAGGTCGATGGCAGGTGGGGCAGGTGTATTGCTGGGTTGGCTGCGGCTGCTGAGGTTTGACGTCTCTCTGGTGTTTCATATGTGTGTTCCAGGAAAGCTGCGCCCGATGCCATGCCGCCCCCGGCGAGCCAGGGTTCATGCGGCCGGAACGATCATGCTCCCAGGGAATTGTCCCCACACCCCAGACGTCGGGCTTGATCTCATGGCGTCGCCAACCCTGCCGATACTACGGATGTCCTTCGACGCGCCCCTCTTCCACCATTCTGGCGTATTCAACGCAGTACCGTGCCCAGGGCTGGGCCTTGAGTCGCGCCTTCGGGATGGGTTGTCCCGTGCCTTCACAAATGCCGTAGGTGCCTTCTTCAAGCCGCTGCAACGCTTCGTCGATTTCGTGCAGGATTCGGCGCTCGCTATCCATCAGGTCCAGCGCGAACTCCTGTTCGTAGTTATCGGTGCCGATGTCGGCCATATGGATGGGCATGCTGGACAGATCGCCGGTGGCATCCAGTCGGGACTTCTTCAGTGCCTCACCCTCGATCTCGAAGACGTTCTGGAATATCTCGCGCCGCTTGAGAAGAAGGGCGTTCCGGAAGAATTTGCGATCGGCCGCACTGAGCGACCGCTTCGAATTCTTCTTTGCGGCCTTCTTCACGGTCTTCTTCTTTGTGGCCGTCTTCTTTGTTGCTTTCTTTCGTTTCTCTGCCACTTCTGCATCTACCTTTCACATAGAGGCAATAGTGTGATACCTACAGAAACCTATATTCTACCATATTACCCCGCTCCAGCCTAGCACGATTTTGTCGACAATAATCGTCCTCCGGGCCGGCTCAAGCCAGGGCTCGGGTGCCTGGTTCTTATCGGGGCTGCGTGGGGTGGTGTTCTTGTAAGGTGCTTTATGGAAATGGGTTATGTTTTATTTGGCTCGCTGGGCGTGGCCTTGTCGGATGCCTGCTGGAGGCCGATTTTCCCGGCATCGGCGGCCAGGTGGCCGAGGGGCAAGATGACCGATTCCCGCCCGACGGGAGCGGCGAACACACGGACTCCGAAGGCCTGCTCAATCCCGGCCGGCGTGAACACCGCGCTCGGGGGACCGATGCGATACTGGCCGGTTGCGGCGTCGCTGGGGTCGGACCGTTCGCAGGTGTCGGGGCCCTGATAGGGCTGGAGCATGAGCGCTTGATCGCAATACTGGGCGGCCAGGTTGATATCATGTGTGATGGCGATAATAGTCCTGCCCTTGTCACGCTGAATGGACTTGAGCAAGTCGTAGATCTCGATCTGGTGCTTCAGATCGAGGAAGCTGGTGGGCTCGTCGAGCAGGAGGATGGGTGTGTCCTGCGCCAGCGCGCGGGCAATGAGGACGCGCTGGCGTTCCCCGCCGCTGAGGTCGGCCAATGGTCGCGCTGCGAACTGGGTCGTGTCCGTGGCGTCCAGCGCTTCAGCCAGAAGTGTCCGGTCGCGTTGGCTTTCGAAACCCCACGGTCCGTAGTGCGGTGTGCGGGCCATCATGACGGTTTCGGCCACGGAGAACCCGAAAGGTGGAATGGACTCCTGGCGCACGACGGCGACCTTGCGGGCCAGGTCCCGCCGGCTATAGGAACGGATGTCGCCGGCCTCAATCGAGATGGTGCCGGCTTGGGGCGCGAGCAGACCGGCCAGAAGATTCAACAGCGTGCTCTTGCCGGCGCCGTTGGGGCCCGCGACGGCCAGGAAGGTGCCGCGCTCCACGGTGAGACTGACGCCCGCGAGCACGGGGCAGCCCGGTCGATAGGCGAATGTCACGTCCTGGAGTTGAGCGGAGGCAGTCATGTCAGCCGGCACACCTTTCTGTTGTAGCGCATCAGCAGGACCAAGAAGAACGGCCCGCCGAGCATGGCGGTGACCACGCCGACGGGCAACTGGGCCGGGGCGACGACGACGCGAGCCAGCGTATCAGCCAGCAGCAGGAAGACGGCGCCGACGAGGCTGCTGAGCGGGAGCAACTGGCGGTGGTCGGGTCCGAACACCAGGCGGACCGCGTGCGGGACGATGAGCCCGACGAAGCCGATCAATCCGCTGAGGCTGACCGCCACCGCCGTGATGAACGCCGCGACGGCAAAGGCCACCACCTGGGTTCGGCGCACGTTGACGCCCATGCTCTGCGCCTCGGCCGGGCCGAAGCTGAGCGCGTTCAGCTGGGGGCTGATGAAGAACAGCGCAACCAGCCCGGCCAGGACGCTGCCGCCGCTGACCCACAAGACGAAGAACTCTTCCTCGGCCATGTTGCCCATGAGCCAGAAGATCGTCGCGTGCACTTCCTGGCTGCGTGCGATGGAGGTCAGGAACATGATCACGGCCGAGAAACAGGCGTTGACGACCACGCCCGCCAGGAGCAAGCCCGTGACGTGGAACTTGCCCGTGACCCGGCCGACCACCCAGACCAGCCACACGGTGCCCAGCGCCCCGGCGAAGGCAAAGGCGGCGATGGGAGAGCGTCCGAACAGGGTCCAGTTGAGGCCGCCAATCACCGCCAGGATCGCGCCGAGCCCGGCGCCGCTGGAGATGCCGAGAATGTACGGGTCGGCCAACGGGTTGCGCAGGACGGCTTGGAAAGTCACGCCCGCGCCGGCCAGCGCGGCCCCCACGATGGCGGCCAGGATGATGCGTGGCACCCGGACGTGCATGAGAATCTCGAAGTCGGGGTTGGGAGAGGCCGGATCGCTGCCGCCGCTCAGAGCGTTGACGAAAGAGACACGTTCGGTGCCGACCAACGCGCAGGCGAGCATGACGGCCACGAGTACGACAGCCGCGGACGCAACTCTGATCAGTAATGTCCGAGGGGACAACGTCCGGTGCACGGTCCTATTCTCCCGGGGGTTCAGGGCGCAAGCATTGGGCGATGGTCTCGAGGCCTTGGTAGAGGCGCGGGCTCAGACGCGAGACGAGATCGCCATCGATCACATAGATACGTCCGGCCGCTACGGCCGGCACGTGGGGCCAGCGGCTCCAGTAGGCCAACGCTGTTTCCCGCTGGCGCGCGAAATCACTTTCGACCATCGCCGGTTCGATAATCACCTCGGCACCACAGGCGATGACTTGCTCGGCGCCAATAGGCGGATACTTGTGCAGGGTAGGGCCTATAGCGTTCTCCCCGCCGGCCAACTCGATCAGCTCATTGACGAAGGTGTCCCGGCCGGCGACCCGCAGCGGTTCTCTCTGAACGACCCAGAGGACGCGGGGACGCGTCCGGCCCGCGATGGCATTTTGCAGTCGCTGGATGTCTCCTCGCAGGCGGGCGACGAGGGCCTCGGCCTGCGGCTGGCGTCCGGTCGCCTGGCCCATCGTGCCGACGGCACGCATGAAGTCGTCCACGGTCCAGATGTCGGCCATCAGGCAGCGGTATCCCAGACGTTCCAGACGTTGCACGACACTCTGCTGTTGCTGGAAATCCAGCGCGACGACCAGGTCGGGCTTGAGTGCCACGACGGCCTCGATGTTGGGCTGCCAGAAGGTGCCCACTTGCGGCTTGGCGGCGGCCGCCGCCGGGTAGTCGCTGTCCAGCGTCACACCGGCGAGCGCTTCCTCCAGACCGAGTGCGTAGAGAAGCTCCGTCAGATTCGGAGCCAGCGATACGATACGCGTGGGAGTCGCGGCGGCGGGCGTCGCGTCGGTCGCCGCGACCCGGGAGGTTTGGGCCAGGGAATACCCCAGGATATTCCACAAGGCCAACGACACCAGGAGCAGCCACCATTTTCGCATCACGTCCTCTTGAATTGTTTCTCCAACTCGCCCATGGAGAAGGTAATCGTTGTGGGGCGGCCGTGTGGGCAGCGCGTGGTTGATTCGTATTTCTCGCGGTCGGCCAGCAGTTGCTCGATTTCGCTGTCGGCCAGTTTCTGACCGGCCTTGATGGCCGCTTTGCAGGCGGCCATGCTCAGCACTTCGTCCAGGAGGTCCTCCGGGTTCATCGCCGCGCTCTTGGTCACCAGGAGATCGACGAGGTCCTGGACGAAAGCGATCGGTGCGCTCTTGGCCAGCAACGTGGGGAACGCCTGGATAGCGTACGTTTTCGGGCCGAAGGCGGTCAATTCGAGGCCGAGCTTCGCGATCAACTCGCTGTTGTTTTCGATCGCGTCGGCCTGCGCTTCGGTGACCTCGAAGGTTTCGGGCAGAAGCAGACGCTGCGATTCGAGATGATCGCGCCGTATCCGCTGGCGCAGGATGTGGTGCATCATGCGCTCGTGCAACGCGTGCTGATCGATGATGACGAATCCTTCTTCCGTCTGCTCGATGATATAGCTGTCGTGGATCTGAATGAAGTTCCGCTCACTCATCTCCGGCGCCGGTGCAGCGTCTACCTCCACCGGCAGGGTCAACGGCGCTGCTCGATCGACCGGGGCCTGCGAGACGGCCGGGCCCGGTCGTAGATCGAATTGTCCCTGATGCGCAGGAGGGCGGTGCTGCTTGAAGAAATCGGCCATGGCATCGGCGATTTCCTGCCGCCGGGCACGCTGGGCCACGGAGGGGCCGGTGCCTGACGTCGCCTGGGCGACCGGCAGCTTGGCGGGCATGTGCAGGTCCGTGCCGAGCAGCTTCTCCCGCAAGGCGCTGAGGATCTGGGAGTGCACCAGATTGGAATTGTAGAAGCGAACTTCCGTCTTCGTGGGGTGCACGTTTACGTCGTAGTCGTCATAGGGCATCTCCATGAAGAGGAAAACCGCCGGAAAACGGTTCGCTTCGAGCAGCCCGCGATACGCTTCCTTGACGGCGTGCGAGATGAACTTGTCCCGGATGAAGCGGTTGTTCAGAAACGTGTATTGAAAACGATTGTTGGTGCGCGAGGCGGTGGGGTGGCCGAGCAAGGCGCGGATGCGGACGCCTTTCTCGCTGGTCTCCGTGGGGATCAGTTCCTCGACGGGCAACATGGAGAACAGCCGGCCGATGCGTTGAACCAGATCCTGATCTTTGGCGAGGCGATGCACCTGTCTGTTGTTGTGGATCAGGGTCAGGTCCAGTTGCGGATGGGCCAGAGCGATACGCGTGAACTGTTCGCTGATGTGTCCCATCTCGGTATTGGCGGTGCGCAGGAACTTGCGGCGGGCCGGCGTCTTGTAGAAGAGGTCCCGGATCTGGATCGTGGTGCCCACGTCGCCGCTGCAAGGACTGACCGGGCCCTTGGCGCCGCAGTCGATCTCGATGCAGTGCGCTTGATCGCTGTCGGGCATGCGGCTGACCGTCCGCACGTGGGCGATGGACGCGACGCTCGCCAGGGCTTCGCCGCGAAAGCCGAGCGTGGCGATGCCATGCAGATCGTCGGTGTCCTTGATCTTGCTCGTGGCATGGGAGGCGAAGGCGGCGTCGAGGTCGTCGGCGTCCATGCCGCAGCCATTGTCGGTGATGGCAATCAACTTGCGGCCCCCGTCCTCGATCGTCACGGTGATCTCACTCGCACCGGCGTCGATGCTGTTTTCCAGCAACTCCTTGACCACGCTGGCGGGGCGTTCGATGACCTCGCCGGCCGCGATCATGTTTATCATGTTCTGGTCAAGGTGGACGATTCGGCCCATGGCTCTGGCCCGCCTTCCCTGCGGAAACGATTCTCCGTTCTTCGTTCCGGCGCTCGATGGCGCCCCCCGGGGTTCATGCCGCCTTAGGGCAGCAGGCTTTGGCCCGTCATTTCCTCCGGCTGCGGCAACCCCATCATCTTCAGCATCGTCGGTCCGATGTCGGCCAGGGTGCCCCCCTCGCGGAGCGTCTGGCCCTGGTAACGATCGTCGAACACGATCAACGGTACGTCGCCGACGGTGTGGGCGGTGTGCGGGCTGTCGGGGGCGCCGTCGGTCATCTTCTCGAAGTTGCCGTGGTCGGCGGTAATGATGGCGATGCCGCCCAGGCCCTTGATCTTGTCCAGGACCTTCCCGACGCATTCGTCGACGGCCTCGGCCGCCGTGACCGCGGCCGACAGATCGCCCGTATGGCCCACCATGTCGGGATTGGCGAAATTGACGACCATCACGTCGTATTTGCCCGAATCCAAGCGTTCGAGCACGACGTCAGTCACCTCGTAGGCGCTCATCTCGGGTTTGAGATCGTAGGTTCGCACTTTGGGCGAGGGGACGATTTGGCGGTCTTCACCCTTGAACGGCTTTTCTGTGTAGTCGTTGAAGAAGAACGTGACGTGGGCGTATTTTTCCGTCTCGGCGCAGCGGAACTGCTTGAGGCCCAGGTCGCCCCAATAGGCCGCGAGAATGTTCTTCATCTTGGCGCGTTTGGGAAACGCCACGGCTGCCGGAATGCTCGCGTCGTATTCGGTCATGCAGACGAACGCCACGTCGGGCAGCGTCGGACGGACGAATTCCTTGAAGTCGGGATCGACGAACGTTCGGGTCAGCTCGCGCGGCCGGTCTCCCCGGAAATTGAAGAAGATTACCCCATCGCCATCGTCGATGGTCGCCAGCGGCGCGCCGTCCTCGTTGACGATACACGTCGGCTCGACGAATTCATCGGTCACATCGTTCTCGTAACTGGCCTTGATCGCCTCCTGGGCACTGGCGGCCTTGGCGCCTTTGCCGGTCCGGAGGCATTCGTAGGCTTTCTCGACACGGTCCCACCGACTGTCGCGGTCCATGGCGTAGAATCGTCCCATGACGCTGGCGATTTTGCCGACGCCGATTTCCGCGGCCTTGGCCTCTACGTCAGCGACATAGCCCAGTCCGCTGTCCGGCGGGGAATCGCGTCCGTCCATGAAGGCGTGAATGAACGCATCGTCCAGGCCGTTGCGCTGGGCCAGTTCCAGCAGGCCATAGAGATGTCCGAGCAGGGAGTGGACGCCGATATCGCTCAGCAGGCCCATGAGATGCAGCTTGCCGTTGCGCTCCTTGACAAATTTGATGAGCTTGAGAAACTCCTTGTTTTCGAAAAAGGAGCCATCCCGGATGGCGTGCGTCAGACGCACGGATTCCTGGGGCACGATGCGCCCGGCCCCGATGTTCTGGTGGCCCACCTCGCTGTTGCCCATCGTTCCGTCGGGCAGGCCGACGTATTCGCCGTAGGTGTGGACCAGGCAATGGGGGTAGTCGGCCATCAGCATATCGTCGGTCGGCGTGTGGGCCTGCTTGATGGCATTGTACGGGTCCTCTTGAGCGTCGGGGTTGTAGCCCCAGCCATCACGTATGATCAGGACGCACGGTCTTTTCGCCGGTTTGGTCTTCTGTTTCGCCATGTGAAACGTGCCTTTCAATCAATAGCAACAGAGACGAGGCATTGCCTCGTCCCATTGGACAACCTGCGTAGGTAAAGTCGATATAATAGTTCTGAGGGCCGGCAGTGTCAAACATATACCGTGTGGCGGCCCGTTGGCGGCCGGCCCAGCCGCCGGCGGGAGATGGGCGTACTTTGACAGAGGCCGGGGTTTTGGTATAATCCGCCCGTCGTGGGCGATTGCGATGGGTTTCGTGGAGGGCCTGTAAGGGCCGTTTTCTGGTGCCGAAAGAAGGCTACAAGGCCATTGTGGTTCGTTGGAGCGTTGTCGCGCTGATCGGGTCGGTGGTGTCGGGCTGCTCGGTGCGGCCGGAGGCGTTGGAGGCCTATCTGGACGGCATGCGGCTGCGTGAGCGGGGCCGCACCGACTTGGCGATCGAGAAGTTCAGGCAGGCTCTCGAAGGCGATCAGGGGTTTGCCCTGGCCTATTCCGAACTGGGCCGTGCCTATCTGGCCGGCGGTGATTTGGCAGAGGCCGAGGGGGCGTTTCGCCAGGCCACACTGCTCGATCCTTGGTCGTTTCGGGACTACGTGGACCTGGCGCGGGTTCATCAGATGCGCGGGAGATTCACCGGCGCGGAGCAGGCGTATGTGCGGGCTGCTGAACTGGCTCCCGAGAGCCCCGAGCTGCAACTGGAGGCCGCTCGTTGCTGCTTGCAGGCCAGCATGCCCGATCGGGCCCTGGCTCACCTCGAGTTGGCGACGGGGATCGAGGGGCGGTCACCCGAGGTGCTGCACTTGCTTGGACTGGTTCACGAAGCGCGGGGGCAGTACGAACAAGCCCTGGCGGTGTATCGTGAATGGTCGGAGTTGACCCCGGAGACGCCTGATGGCATGTTGGCGCTGGCACTGGCGCAGAGCCGCAACGGTGAGTATGACAAGGCCCGGCAGATCCTGGTCGCCGTGCTCCAGAAGTGGCCGCGAGAGGCCAGGGCCTTTCGCCAATTGGCTTATTGCCTGCTCAAGCGGGGCGATACGGACGGGGCGATCGATAGCTATGAAAGGGCGATCGCGCTGAGGGGCGACGATTGGGAGTCGCATCGCGGCCTGGGTGTTGCCTATATGGTCAAAGCCCGGCAGACGGCGGATGATCGGCTACAGGGCCTGGCCTTGCGCCATTGGCGCGAGGCACTCTCGCTCGATCCCGACCAGCCGCGGCACGAGGTGTTGCAGCGATTGATCAGGGAGCATTCGACAACAGGGAATCCGTTACAGGGATTGGAATACTGAACTCATGACGACAACACAAGAACAGCCTATCGAACAGACCGCGGCTTGCGGCTGTCTCTCCACCCGATGCAGGGAAGCCTTGCCTGACAAGGCGGCCCACTTGATCTTCTGGCCCATCGCCATCCTGGGGCTGGTCCTGGACCTCTGGACGAAACAGGCGGTGTTTGCCCTGTTGCGGGACCGGCCCGACCAGAGTCTGAGCATCATCAAAGGCTTTCTGACCTTTCGCATGGCCCTCAACGACGGCGCGGCCTTCGGGATCGCGGGTGGCAGACAAGCCCTGCTGATTGCCGTTTCGGCCGTGGCACTGGTGGTCATCCTGGGGGTTTTTCTGTTCGGTGCGGCCCGGCAGCGGGTGATGCAGGTGGCGTTGGGGTTGTTCACCGCCGGGGTGTGCGGGAATCTCTGGGATCGCATGTTCAACGGGGGGCGCGTCCGCGATTTCATCGATGTGGTTTATTGGCCCGGTCGGCATTGGCACACGTTCAACGTGGCGGATGCCATGCTGTGTATCGCGGTCGGCTTGCTGGTGGTGATGACGCTGTTTACTGACTCGTCTTGTCAAAAACCTGATCCGCCACAAAAATAGGCGCGTCGATCGCCGCACACAGGGCGATGGCATCCGAGGGGCGGGAATCGACCTTGACCGTACGGCCGTCGACGATCAGGTAGATCTTGGCGAAGAATGTGTGGTTCCGCAGGTCGTCAATCACGATGCGCTCGACCTTGGCCCCGAGGTGCTCGATCACACTGGCGAGCAGGTCATGCGTCATCGGGCGGGGCGGCTCAATCCCCTTGAGCCGGCGGTCGATCGCGAAAATCTCCACGATACCGATCACGATAGGGAACGCCCGCGGACCGTGGCGCTCCTTCAAGACGATGATCTGCTGGTCGGACGTTTCATTGATGATGATGCGGGACAGTTCAACTTCCACGTCCATTTTGCGTCTCCCTGGGTCGGATCAGTCATTGAGCTCAGCCAGATGCGTTTCCACGGCCTGCAACTGCTCGATGAGCTGGCCGAGCCGTTCCCGGGCCTGAGCCACGACCTCGGGTTTGGCTTTGTTCACGAAGTTCTCGTTGGCCAGTTTGGCTTCCACGCCGTTCTTGGCCCGCTCGATTTCGAGTTTCTGCTTGCCCAGACGGGCCAACTCGGCCTCGCGATCGATCACATCGTGCACGTACAATTGCGTTTCTTCTACTATCGTGGTGGCCGCATTGTTCGGTTTGGTGGCGTCTTCAGCCGCCTGGAAGCTCTCCAATCCCGCCAATTGGCAGACGAGCGCAGCATTGGCGTTGAGAATCTTCGCTACCGGGGCCGGAGCGGCCGCCGAGGCGGTCAGCTTCTCGCTGGGCTTGTTGTATTTATTGCGGATATCACGCACGGCGCGGACCATGTCCTGCACGATGCGGATCTGTTCTTCGGCCTCGCTGCTGATCAGCTCATCCAGGCCGGCAGGCCAATCGGCTACGACCAGAGCTCCGGTGCCGTCGGTCTCAGCCATGCCGGCCATGCCGCGCGCCGGGGCCAGTTCATTGAGTTTCTGATAGATCCCCTCCGTGATGAACGGCACGAACGGGTGCAGCAGCCGCAGGACGCGGTCCAGAACGAAGGCCAGCACGTTCTGGGCGGTGGCTTTCTGCGCTTCGTCGGGCATGCGGAACTTGGACCATTCCAGGTACCAGTCGCACAGATCGTTCCAGAAGAAGCGATACAGTTGCGACAGGGGTTCGCTGAACTTGAAGGCATCCAGCGCGGCCGTTACTTCTGCCTGCGTGGCGGCCAGGCGCGACAGAATCCACTTGTCGGTGATGTCCATCTTGCTCGCGTCGAAACCGGCCGGGTCGAACCCTTCGAGGTTCATCATCGCAAAGCGCGAGGCATTCCACAATTTGTTGCAGAAGTTGCGGCCGATGTCGAATTTGGGCGAGGTATTGACCTGCCGGCCATCGGGCAAGGTCATCGGCGCCACGGGCATGCGAATGTCCTGCGTGTCCGTCGTCATGCTGGCCAATGTGAAGCGCATGGCGTCGGCGCCATGGCTGTCGATGGCGATGAGCGGATCGATCCCGTTGCCGAGGCTCTTGGACATCTTGCGGCCTTCGCCGTCCTGGATCATCGCGTGGATGTACACGTCGCGGAAGGGAATGTCGCCCACGCAGTACTGGCCCATCATCACCATGCGTGAGACCCAGAGTGTGATGATCTCGCGCGCCGTACACAACACGTCACCGGGATAGAACGCCTTCAGTTCAGGCGTCTCTTCGGGCCAGCCCATCGTACTGAACGGCCACAGTGCCGACGAGAACCAGGTGTCCAGTACATCGCTGTCACGCGTCCAGCCGGCGGCCTCCAACTGCGCCTCAAGCGCTTCGTTGCCGGGGGCCGGACAGACAAAGGTCACGGGGCCTTCATCCGATTCGCCAGTTGCCAGATGGATCTGCTCCGGTGTCGCGCTAATCTCGGCCGGCAGGCCCACGTCCCGTCCGGGTTTCGACCAGATTGGGATGCGGTGGCCCCACCAGAGTTGGCGGCTGATGGGCCAGTCGCGGAGGTTCTCGAGCCACGTCTGGTAGGTCTTGGCGTAGCGCTGCGGGATGAAGCGGAGGCGCCCGTCGAGCAAGGGTTTCAGCGCCAGGCCGGCCAGTGAATTGACCGGCACGTCGGTGCCTTCGATGAGTCCCTCGCCGAATTTGGCGGCCAGATGCGGAATCGGTTTCTTGACCGCGATATACCACTGGTCCGACAGGTACGGCTCGATGGGCACATGGCTGCGATAGCTGTGGCCCACCTCGTGGGCGTACTCGCGGATACTCTCCAGCAGACTTTCCTGGCGGAACCACTCGACGATCGCTTCCCGTGCTTCGAAGCGATCCATGCCCAGCAGGTTCTGGGCTTCGGGCTCGGTGGCGTCCTCCCAGCCGTGTTTGTCGCTGATGGAGCCGTCGGGCGCCATCACGTTGATCACGGCGAGATCGTGACGCAGGCCGATCTGCCAGTCGTCGGGATCGTGGGCCGGCGTGACTTTCAAGAAGCCTGTCGAGAAACGCGCCTTTTCGTCATCGCTGTCGGGATTGGGCAAAACAACGTGCTCGTCGGCGACGATGGGAATCATGCGTCCGACGATGGGCAGGCGCACCGTCTTGCCGACCAGTTGCGCTGCGCGCGGATCGCTGGGGTTCATCGCCACGGCGGTGTCACCCAGCATCGTTTCAGGTCGTGTGGTCGCGACCGTCACGTGCTCGACGCGTTGGCCTTCAATTTCTACGGGCTCGACGAGCGGATAGCGCAGATACCAGAAGTGCCCCTGGACGGTCTCGTGCTCGACCTCGTCGTCGGCCAGGACGGTCTGGGTGGCCGGGTCCCAGTTGACCAAGCGCTTGCCCCGGTAGATGAGCCCATCCTTGAAGAGGTTGAAGAAGTTGGCCCGCACCGCTTTCGCACAGACGTCGTCCATCGTAAAGCGGGTACGCTGCCAGTCACAGGAACAGCCCATCGCGCGGAGTTGACCGATGATGGTCGCTTCGTATTCGTCTTTCCAGGCCTGCACGCGCGCGACGAAGGCATCGCGTTCGAAGTCGGTGCGCCGCTTGCCTTCTTCAGCGAGAATGCGTTTCTCGACGACCGTCTGTGTGGCGATGCCGGCGTGGTCCGTACCCGGCATCCAGAGCGTCTTGAACTGCTGCATCCGCCGGAAGCGAATGAGAATGTCCTGAAGCGTATTGTTCAGAGCGTGCCCCAGGTGCAGGGCAGCCGTCACATTCGGAGGCGGAATGACGATCGTATAACTCTTGCGGTCTACGCCGCCGGCCGCCGGGTCGGGATGGAAATAGGGCGCTGACAGCCACAGTTCGTTGACTTGTTGCTCGACTGCCTGGGGATCGTAGACTTTCGCCAACTGCTCGGCCATGACACTCCCAACTCAAAGGTCCAACAAAGAAAAGATCCGGCAGACGCGCGCCTGCCGGATCTCATGGTATCTTTCTATGGTCACGGTGTAAAGTCTTGACCTCACGCCGGTCCGCTCCGCGGGGCCCGGCGCGGTATCGCCATGGGCCTCACGCGGGCAGCCAAATCCTAATCGAGATTCATCGTCATCAGGAATTCGGCGTTGCTGCGCGTCTTGCTCAGTCGGTTCTTGAGCAGTTCCACGGCTTCGACCGGGTTCAGATCGCTGAGGACGCGTCGCAGTCGGTACACCAGTTCGAGTTCCTTCGGATCGAGCAGGAGTTCCTCACGCCGCGTGCCGCTGCGGCTGATGTCGATGGCCGGGTAGACCCGCCGCTCGACGAGGCGCCGGTCCAGGTGCAACTCCATGTTGCCGGTGGCCTTGAACTCTTCGAAAATCACCTCGTCCATCTTGGATCCCGTGTCGATCAGGGCGGTGGCGAAAATGCTGAGCGAGCCGCCTTCCTCGACGTTGCGAGCGGCACCGAAGAATTTCTTCGGCATCTGCATCGCGCCGGCGTCCACACCACCGGTCAGGATACGGCCGGAGTGGGGCGTTTCATTGTTGTAGGCACGGGCCAGACGCGTGATCGAGTCGAGCAGAATGACGACGTCTTCGCCGTACTCGACGAGCCGCTTGGCTTTGTCGATCACGATCTCGGCGACCTGGCAGTGACGCGCGGCCGGCTCGTCGAAGGTCGAACTGATGACCTCGACATTCTCGGCCGTCTTGCGGGCCATCTCCGTCACTTCCTCGGGACGCTCGTCGATCAACAGCACGATGAGCTTGACTTCCGGATGGTTCTCGGTGATGGCATTGGCCATCTTCTGGAGCAGGATCGTTTTACCGGTACGCGGCGGCGCGACGATCAGACCACGCTGACCCTTGCCCACCGGTGTGACCAGGTCGATGATCCGCATGTTCAATTCGTCACCGGCGGTCTCGAGGATCAGACGGTTTTCCGGATGCAGCGGCGTCAAGTCGCTGAAGACGATCTTGTCGGCCAGGGCATCGGGATTCTCGAAGTTGATCGCCTCGACGCGCAACAGCGCAAAATACTTCTCGGAATCTTTCGGCGGTCTGATTTGTCCCGAAACCACGTTGCCGGTGCGTAGCCCGAAGCGACGGATCTGGGAGGGGGACACGTAGATGTCGTCGGACGAAGACAAGTAGTTGTAGTCGGGATTGCGCAGGAAGCCGTAGCCGTCCGGGAGCACCTCGAGGACGCCTTCGCCGTACATCAATCCGCTCTGGCGAATGCGCTCTTTGAGGATGCGGAAGATCAGATCCTGTTTCTTCAGTGCGCTGTATTCGGAGAGGCCTTCGTTCTTGGCGATCTCGTGGAGGTCGGCGACCGTGAGCTTCTGGAGATCGGTCAGATAAAGGTTGCCCTTCTTGATGCGCTCGTACTTGGCGTGCGTGGACTCCTCGTCGCTCAGCTCGTCACCGTTGGTGCCTTCCACCGCCTCGGCGGTGGCCGTCGCGGCCGAGGCTTCCTGGAGTTCCTTGGCCTCTCGGGCGGGAGCCGGTCGTGGGGCTGCGGCCTTACGTTTGGTCTTTTTCTTCTTCTTGGTCGTTTTGGCCTTCGCCATAATTGCTCCTTTTGCACATCACGCGAGTTCTACCGTCACCTTTGCCTCGGGTTGTGCAGGTGGGAACCAGTCCCCCAAAGGTGCGGGCAACATGCCTGTTGTCAACGTGGACCACCTTCTCTTCGTGGTTCGACGGGATTTGAGTCTCGGATCGGGTCGCCTCGTACTCAGAAACTCGAGGAGACAACAGTCAAACGCGCAACGTCTACCGAACCACGCTAACCAAATTTAGCAATGCCAGAGAAGATATCGTTGATTTGCCTGACTAACGTCGAGAACTCAGAATTGTTGTCTATGGTATTATCGGCCAGCGTTTTCTTGGTGTCCAGAGAAATCTGAAAATTTTCACGTTTTTTGACCTCCTGTTCGGTCAAGGCACGCGTCCGCCTGGCCCGCTCAAATCGACGTTCGTCCGCACAGTCGACGAATATGACCTTGTCACAGCGCCGGTCCCAGCCCACTTCCAGCAGTAGGGGCATGTCGAGGACCACGGCGCTAACAGAACTGTCGCGCTCATACCGCGCCAACAGCGCCTCGGTTTCGTCCAGCACGCGGGGATGGAGAATGCCATTGAGAGCGGCCAATTCCTCGCCATCGGCGAAGACAATGTTCCCCAGCTCTTGCCGGTCCACGCTGCCGGTATCCTTGAGAACCCCCGGCCCGAACCGCGTGACGATCTCATCGCGCACGGCGTCGGTTTCCAGTAGTCGGTGCACGATGGCATCCGCGTCGATGACGCCGCAACCCAGCTTGCCGAATTCCGCGGCGACGCTGCTTTTGCCCGAGGCAATCCCCCCGACGATGCCAATCAACGGTTTTCTGTTATGCTTGCTCACCTGGATATCTGGCACGCCCACTTCCAAATCACCGACCTATTCTATGTCGCTGTCGCGATCCTGTCAAGGCCTTGACGCCGAATTTCCACGGCCTTGTGCGTCCGGCGCACGGGGCTATGAGCCGTGACCTTTGGATTGTTGCAGGCGGCTCTCGATAGCGCGCAATTGATCGTCGGAGACCTTGGCGCCGAGTTTCTTGGCCAGGTTGATGTGTTTCCACGCCAGATCGAATTGGTCGAGCATATAAAGACCGTAGGCGAGGCCGTGGTGCGCGTCGGCGATGTCCGGGTCAATATCCAGCGCGTGCTGATAGGCCTCGATCGCCTGGGCGAAATCTCTCTGATTGGAATAGGCGGAACCGAGGTTGTAATAGATCCAGGCGTCGTCACCTTTCAGTTCGAGCGCGCGGCGATAATATTGGATCGCGGAGTCGTACGCACTCTGAGCAAAGTAGGCGTTGCCGAGATTCACAATGGCCGGCAGCATGTCCGGGTCAATGGCCAGGGCATTCTGATATGCCTGAATCTCGCTGGCGGTCTGACCGAGTTGGCGGTAGCAACGGGCCAGGCCGTAGTGCGCTTCGGCCGAGTCACGCTTGAGCCGCAGCGCCGTGCGAAACTCCTCCATCGCTTGGCGATGGTTACCCATGCCGTAGTACACGTCACCGAGTTGGTTGCGTATGGAGGCGTCGTCGGGAGTGATGCTGACCGCTTGTCGCAGTTCGCTGAGCGCTTCGCCGTAGCGCTCGTGCCGAGCGAAAACGAGAGCGAGGTTGCGATACGCGTCGACGAAATTCGGATCCAGGGCGATCGACCGTCGATAGGACGAGACCGCAGAACTCAGGTGATCCAGTTCCGTGTAGGCGTTGCCGAGGTTGTTGTGTGTTTTCGGATCGTTAGGATTCAGTTGAAGAGCGGCTTGGTACTGGCGAATCGCATCCTCGACGCGCCCCTTGTCCAGATAGATGTTTCCGAGGTTGGCGCGTGACTCCGACAGCGTGGGATTGATCGCCACGGCGTTTTCCAGCATGAGCTGAGCCGTGTCGACATCGCCGATGTCGTTGTACACGTTGCCCAGGTTGTTGTAGAAACAGCCGATGGTCTGGCGTTTCGTCAGGTTCTTCATGTAGATGGTTCCGCGACTGTTGTCGGGGACACCGAACTTCTGGATGTAGTGTTCGTCGGTTGGACTGGCTCCTTGTCCGGTGGTCTCGATGTTGAAGCGGACCCGACCGCTCTCGTAACGCACGAAGAAGTGTCCCGGGACGACCACCCCGTACACATTGAGGCCCAACCGCTCGGCCAGGGCCAGGTAAAGGACGGACAGACTCAGGCAATATCCCTGGCGCCGGTCGAGGACCGAGTGCAGAAACAAATCGTCCGGGTCGTCGGCGTGGGAGATGGTCTTGAAGCCGAGCTCGTTGAAGAGGTAGTCGTTGATGACGGGGATGGCGCGGTGGTTGACCCGCATGCGCTGCTGCTGAAGCCGCTTGCGAATCTCCAGGGCCATGGCATCGAGTTGTTCCAGGTAGCGCCGGCCATAGACCATGTCACTCCAATATTCGGAGGCGATCAGGGTGGCCGTCGCCAGGTCGATCTCGTCGTCGTGCAAGCGCAGGACTTCCTCGGGCGTACGCACATAGAGACCGGCCTTGCCCTGATTGGCCAGCCGGGTACTCTGGGCGAAGGCCGGGCAGGCGAGTGATCCGATGAGGACGGTAATCGTAACTAGAGTTTTCTTCATTGGCCCTTCTCTGCTGTTGCCGCCGGATGTGGCCCCCCAAGGTTCCGCGGGATGCCGGGTGTGCACCGGTACGTCCGAAATTAGGGTAAGTGTTTGCTCATACGTTTCTTATCGACCCCAGGTTCTCCGGCCTTGAGCGTTTCGTGGTTCGTGGAGAAATCCGCTGGTCGAATTCGCTATCGGCAGTATAATTGTAGCTGTCTCAAGGCCCTATTCCAAGCGAATTTGAGTTGTCAGGAGGACAATATGAACGCCAGTGGCCAGTCAATCGTATCCGAACGCACCGTGTGGAGAAGGGGATCATTCCGGCGGCACTGGCCGTGCCGGACGCTGCTGATTCTTCTGCTGATCCTGGGGACACTGTGGGCCGGGTGCCGCAGCGGCAGTGAAACGGAGCCTGCCACGGCCGTAGTGGCGGATGAAGGGGACGCTCCGGCTGTGGTCCAGACGCCCACGGAGATGTCGGTGGAGGCCGAGCCGCAGACGGAATCCGGGGCTGCGGAGACATTGGATTTTCGCCCGGGCAAAGAGGTCAGCCTCTTCGATGGCCAGACGCTGGGGGCCTGGAAGATCACGGATTTTGGTGGCCAGGGCGATGTGCATGTCAAGGACGGGGCCATCTACCTGGAGATGGGCAGCTACACGACGGGGATTACCTGGACCGGGCCGGTGGTTCGCATGAACTACGAGATCATGCTCGAGGCCATGCGTGTCGACGGGACGGATTTCTTCTGTGCGCTGACGTTTCCGGTGGGCGAGAACCCCTGTACGCTCGTTCTGGGCGGCTGGGGGGGCACGCTGTGCGGTCTGTCCAATATCGGCTTCTACGATGCGTCTGAGAACGAGACGACGACGTTCTACTCCTTTGAGAACAAGGTGTGGTACCACGTTCGCTTGCGGGTGGAGCCGGACCGGATCCAGGCCTGGTTGGACGGCGAAGGGCTCGTCGACGTCGAGATCACCGGGAAAAAGATCGATATCCGGCCGGAAATGGACCTCTGCCAGCCCCTGGGCGTCGCTACCTGGGTGACGACGGGGGCGGTTCGGAATATTTTCCTGACCAAATTGCCCGAGACCGCTGAGCGGTAGCGTGCTGGTTGGTCCGGTAATTTCTCTGCAACAATCCTGCGCCGACGAGCGTCTAATCAGGTATAATGGGGTATGGGTGGGCGCCGGAGGTGCCAGAATTCCCACTCAGGAAGAGGTGTTTCCCCGTCGCATTTGCAGTAGGAGGGGTCGGTAGAGGTATCAAGAGCAGGAGAACAGGAACGTGTACAGCGGACAAGACGCTTGCAGGCCGGCACATCGTAGGTCATCATCACTCGCCCCCTTCGTATTCGGCAATGGCTATGCCCTCACGGCCTTCGACCTTGGCGGTGGGGGGGTAAAGATGGAGTTGGGCCACGACGGCGACGTCGGGGCGGCCATTATCTTGCCAGCGGAGGAAGTACGCAATCTAGGCCGCTGGCTGTTGGCGACCCTGGGCCAGGATGAGCGTGGCTTACCCGTGGAATTGGGAGGGATCCTCGAGCGACTGACCAAGGTCAAGATCGAGCATTCGATGCTCGAGCGAGGCGACAAGAAGCGCATCAAAGAAGCGCTGCGGACCCTGCGAGCCTGAGATTCAGCGTGGCTGAGAAGGGGGGCCGTCACCGGACAGCAAGCCGGGCGAACCGGCGCTTGCCGACTTGAACGATGATGCCGTCGGCAGGCGTGATCTGGGCGTTGGGATCGGTGGCTTTCTGCCCGTCGATGCTGACACCACCCTGGCTGACCATGCGTTTGGCTTCCCCACCCGAGTCAACAAGCTTGCACGCGGTCAGGAGCTGCTTGACGGAAATCGGCTCGGCCGCCAAGGCGATCTCAGGCATTTCGTCGGGCAACTGTCCCTGTGCGAACACCTTATCGAACTCCGCCGCGGCTGCGGCGGCCGCATCCGGCCCGTGAAACTGCGTGACGATGGTCTTGCCGAGCAGGACCTTGGCCTCTTTCGGATGGGTCTGATTGGGATCGGTCAACGTAGCGATCTGTTCGGTTGGCAGGTCGGTCAGGAGGGTGTAGTAGTTCTCCATCATCTCGTCGGAGATGCTCATGATCTTGCCGAACATGTCACTGGGGGCGTCGGTGACGCCGACGTAGTTGTTCTTGGATTTGCTCATCTTCTCCTTGCCGTCGAGGCCGACAAGGATGGGCATGGTGATGACGATCTGGGGCGGTTGCTCGTGCAGACGCTGGAGATCGCGCCCGACGAGGTTGTTGAACGTCTGATCGGTTCCGCCGAGTTCGACGTCGCTCTGAATCATGACGGAGTCGTAGCCCTGCATGAGGGGATAGAGGAATTCGTGAATGCCGATGGGATCGCCGGCCTTGTAGCGCAGCTCAAACGTGTCGCGCTCGAGCATGCGGGCGACGGTCATGGTGGAGGTCAGCTTGATCAGATCGACGAGCGTCAGGCCGGAAAGCCATTCGCTGTTGTAACGGACTTCGAGCTTATCCTCAGACGTGTCGAGGATGTGCCCGGCCTGCTCGAAATAGGTCTGCGCATTCTGCTCGATCTGTTCGGGCGAGAGCATCGGGCGGGTGGTATTCTGGCCGGTCGGATCGCCGATCCGGGCCGTGTAGTCGCCAATAATCAGGACGGCCTTGTGGCCCATGTCCTGGAATTGGCGCATTTTGCGCAGGACGACCGTGTGGCCGAGATGGATATCCGGACTGGTCGGGTCCAGGCCCAGTTTGATGCGCATCTGTCGACCCGCGGCCGCAGCGTCTGTCAGCCGCGCTGCCAGCTCCGATTCGGTGTAGACTTCTACCGTACCGCGTTTCAACGATTCTACGGCCTGTGCTGCGTTTTCCGCCATAAACCTGCCTCTCTAGTTTGTCAATGCGTGCTATGGAGAGGGAATTCTATATCAGATTGCCGGACGAAAGCCAAGGAGAATTCATCTCGGCGATCGCCTGCGATTCAGTCTGGAAGGCCCTTCGATCGGCCGGGACCGATGTTCCGTATGCCGAGAAATGCCTCTGTGATGGATGCCTGACGCTGCAGACGAGACCCCATGGCAGGAGACTATGCCATGGGCATGGACGGCCCAAACGGTGAAAACGGCGGGCCGACGAGCTGCGGTGTGCTTAGCAGAGGGCGATATAGCTGGCGATCGCCAGGACGAGGATACGCCTCTTCGTAATAACAAACGGCAGCCAGGTTTCGTAGTAGAAGCTTCGCATAACGACCATTTTCTGCCCCCCAAAGGCCATCAAATCCAACAGTCGTATTATACTCAAAACCGGGTTCGCGATGCAAGTAAAAATCGCTGTTTCTGCTGTAACTGAATTTCTGTAAAGCACTTGTGTTCTGCTTCTCCGCAGGAGACAGTCTTGCCCCGGACCGGGGCTGTGGTGCAGAAAGACATCCGTGCGGCCTTTATCGGTCCTTGGGCGAGGTGGCCCCTGGCGCGCCGGCGTACTGTCGGCGTTTTGCGAATATTCTGTTGACGGCCGCGGGAGCGGGGATTATATTGACTTTCTGGCGTTTCAACATCCCCTAGGCACGCGAAGTGTCGAATCCCGCGGATGACAAATCTTGTGCTATTGGTAGAATCATTGGGATAAGGACCGATCGCGCCTTGTGGGGCGCGGCAGTGTATGTAGGAGAACGCGATGCTTGACAACAGCCAGATCATTCCAGCAATAGCGATGCCCGGCGGATGGGAATGGATCATCATTCTCGTGGTGGCCCTGTTGATCTTCGGGCGCCGGCTGCCGGAGATTGCCCGCAGCGTGGGCAAGAGCATGACCGAGTTCAAGAAGGGGATCAACGAGGCGAAGGAATCCACCGATGAGTTGGTCGACGATGTGACGCAGGTCAAGGACGATGTGGTCAAAGAGGCGAAAGATGCCTCCGGCATAGACGACCCCGATCTGCAGAGCTAGTTTCTCTCCAACCTAGCGACCTCATTTCACTTTGTCGACCACGATGGGCGAGCCGAAAAAGAAGCAGAATCCCCTGGACTGCACGATGAGTCTGGGCGACCACCTCGAAGAGTTGCGCGCCCGGCTCATCCTCGCACTGGTGGGCCTGACGCTGGGGGCGATCATCGCTCTGATCGTGGGTACGCACATCATTCGTTTCATCAAGCGCCCGTACGTCAGCGCCATGAAGCAACACGCCACCAAGGTCAAGAAGACGGTGGTCGAGCCGAACGAGGTCGCTTTTGTCGAATTGTTCTTCGCCAAGATGGCGGCCGCCATGAGCAGCGATCCAAACGCACCGGTGCTCGATGCCGATCAGGTTGCATTCTTTCGCGCGGTGTCGCTGGACGCGGTGCGAACCTGGCGGGGCATCGATCCGGGACAGGACGATACGCTCTCTCCCTGGGACCGTCTGCAAGTGCTGGCGCCGGCTGAGGCCTTCATTGCGTATATGAAGGTCTCGTTCATCGCCGGTTTGATCCTGACCTGTCCGTGGGTGTTCTATCAACTCTGGATGTTCGTAGCGGCCGGCTTGTACGAACACGAGCAGCGCTACGTGCGCACGGCGGTACCCTTCTCGGCGGGCCTCTTCATCGCGGGGGCGATGTTCTTCCTCTTTGTGATCGCGCCGCTGTCGTTGAAGTTCTTCCTGTTTTTCGGCGATGCCATCGGCGTCGCTTCCAACTGGACCCTCCAGCGGTATATCTCGTTCGTCACCTTGTTGATGCTGGTTTTCGGGATCGGGTTCCAAACCCCCATTGCGATTTTCATCCTGGTGCGCACGGGCCTGGCTTCGATTGAATCGCTGCGTGGCGCCCGCAAATTCGTCATCCTGGGGACGTTCGTTATCTCCGCGATCGCCACGCCGCCGGACGTGATCTCGCAGATTGCCCTGGCCATTCCGTTGTTTGCGCTTTACGAGCTGGGCATGGTCCTGGCGAATCTGGTGGGCAACCCGGAAGCCCAGAAACGGTTCAAAGCCGGCTTGAAACTGGCCGGTGTCCTCGTGCTGGTCGGTGCGTTCGGATGGGTCTTCTCCGAGGCGGTCAATCAGTATGGACACGCCCTTGGCGCCAAGCTCGTTGGCGCGACGGTGACCGAAATCCAGCCGCTGGCATTCCTCGGCCGACCCCACTGTAGCTACGAAGGGGATCTTAGTGCCAGCCGCGAAGCTCTGATTACCCTCACGGGCCTCCTGGCCACGGTCTCCGTTGGGTTGCTGGGACTGCTGGTGGTTCCCTTCCGGAAGCTGGGCACGCGGCCGGGACTCATCATGGCTGCCTTTCTCGCACCTGCGCTGGCCAAGTCGCTGGAATGGGTGATTTTCCCGGTCTTGCACTTGCTGGAAGATCCGATGTCGCATGACGCCACCACGTTCATCCAGCAGACCGGTTTCCACCCGCTGATCGTCGCGCTGATCGGTGTGGGCCTGGCGGTGGTGGCCTTCCGGGCCTTCCGCGGGCGAACACAGTTCTCCGCCAATCTCAAGGCATATCTGGACCGCGCCGCTCGCAATCCGTGATCCGCGACCAGTGGATCGTCATGGCATTTCTCCGATTTGGCGAGATCAACTCCAGAGCGGATGACTCATGGCGCCGTTGGGATGCGCTGCCTTGGCGGAAGAACCGCGGGTCCATATCATAAGAAACGGGGCCCATGCCGTTGCCGACACGGGCCCCGCGATGTTGCGGAACAACACTTCGCGCTCTCCGTCGACCGGACTACTGCGCCCCGTAAGGCCGCCCGTAGCCAATGTCGTCGACGTAGATCGTGCCTTCGCCGCCGGAGGTCGGATTGTCGCGGTCGCCAACGCCGATGTACAGGGTCTGGACGTTGCCGAGGTTGATACCACCCAATTCGCTGTACGGAATGACCCATTCGTACCACTCGGACCAGGCGGAGGCAGGGGGATCGGCCGGGCAGGTGACGACTGCCACGCTGCCCGCGGAATCCTCCAGCGCCAGATAGACCGGCTCGGGATTGTTCCCTGCGCGTTGCGTAGCACCGATCGCCGCTGTTTGCCAGGCGCCGGTTACGTTGCCGGTGAAACTGACGTTCGAGAACTGAGCGCTCGTGGCCTGGTTGGCGTTGTGGCTGGTCAGCGCCAGACCGATCAGGACCGGGTCGCTCATCACGACCTCGCGCGGATCGCCAAGCTGGGTCCAGGTTTCGCCATCGGGCGAGATGAACCCGGTGAAGGTGTTGCCCGAGCGGTCGATGCGGACCCAGTACGGGGCGGCCACGGGATCGCCGGCGTTGTCGTCATTGACGGAGGTCAGGCCTTGCTCGACCCGGCCTTGCCACGAGGCGCCATTGCCGCCGCTGCCGGTGATGGGCATGAACGAATGCTGCGACCCAGTGCCTGTGTCCTGGCGAATCATCACGCCGGCCTTGACCCATACATCAGATGTTTCATCCAGGTTGTCAACCCGGGCGATCATCGAACCGTTGCCACTGAGGCTCTTGTAGGCGAAGCGGAACTGGTCGCCGGTGTCCCAGATATCCGTGCCAATGGCGTTCATCATGATCGTGCCGTCGGCGGCTTCATGGAAGGCTGGGGCCAGACCGGAGACAAATAGTTTCAGCCTGTCCGCGCCGTTGCTGGTGAGGTTGATGCCCCCGAGCTCATACTCGGCTTCGGAGTACATCGGCGCGAGGGAGTTGTCGTACCCCAGTGGCATCGACTGAGTGCCACTGTTGACGATCGACGTCTCGGCAAACGGTTCCTCGAAGTAGCCGACGGTCGAGCCGGTCTCGTTGATCCAGCCATCGATCCAGGTATCGTAGATGCGATTGTCCTCGTTGTCGTAGCTTTCGAAACCGTCGATGAGGGCATAGTCCTGGGTTCGGAAGCTCCAGAGTGCCCCTTCCCAGGCCGTGACCTCGTCGGCCTCGTTGACCTCGATGACCTTCCAGTAGTAGTCCATGCCGAATTCGAGTCCGGACGGCGTGAAGGTGGGCGCGTCCGCCGTTCCGGCCAGTGCCACCGCGTTGGGATCGGCGCTGAGATAGACCTCGTGCGAGACGGCTTCGCGCCCGGCGCGCCAATCCAGCGTGGTGCCGACCGGTACATCAGTCCCGGCGTCGACAGGTTGTGGTTCGCGGGCATGGGCCGGAATGTACATGAACTGGACTTCGCTGAGACCGTATTGGCCCAGCGGGCCCCAGCCAGTGTTGATCGTCAGTCTGACGAACTTGACGGGCGCGCCGCCGAAGTTGACCACGGTGTTGGCCTCGTAGGTGGCCTTCGCTGTGGCTTGGGCGAACTCCACATCGCCCAGGAGGGTCCAGGTTTCGCCGTCGGTGGAATACTCGACGGTCACGTCCTTGAGGCCGAAGCCCAGCATCAGCTCGAACATGACGTTGTAGTTCCACACCCGCATCTCGTACAGTTTGTAGACCTGATCGAACTCGTACAGGAGATACGGGGATTCCGCACCGAACGGGGTGCAGAGCCACATGTCGGTGGCTTCCGTCGAATGCTGGCCGTCCGCGTTGAGACCGGAACCATCGACCGTTTTCTGCGGTCCGGACGTCTCATCCGAGGGCGCATTGCTGGTGGCGATAACGCCCTCGACGGCGTAGGTAAACGGCTCGACAGTGAACTGCCAGATCTTGCCCGGGTAGATCGTGCTGTCCGGCGGGGCGTTGACCTCGTCGACGCGCCAGTAGTACGTCTGCCCGAACTCCAGAATCCCCGGATCGTAGGTGGTTGCCGTCTGGTCCTGGCTGACCAGTACGCCCATCGGATCTGCCCGGCCGGCGGCATTGACGTCCTCGGCGCTGGTGCCCAGATAGACGTCGTGGGTGGCGGCAAAGGTCCCCGCGGCCCAGCTCATGTCGATATCACGCGGCACATCCACGGACCCCGTCTCCGGGATCGGGTTCTTGGCCGTCGTCGGCTGAGGCGCCAGGATGCTCACGTAGTCCGTGATGTACTCGATGGTACTCGATCCGGGTAGCTTCCAGCCGATGCCGAGATTGTCGCCGCCGCTGCCTTCGACCATGGTCGCCCAGACGGCCAACTGCTGACCGGCCGCATATTCCATCGGGTCTGAGACCGTGTTGTCACCACCGTTGGCGGGGTTTTCCCATTCCTCGGTATTGGACCACCCGTCGACCCAGCAGACCTCTTCCACGTTCTCCCAATTCTCGTCCGTACTGACGTAGAGCACGCAATAGTTGTCGCCGTGGATGTACCAGGTGTAGTTGCCGGACTCGGGGATCGTCACCCAACCCCACATGTGACCGTAATACTGGTCGGCCCGGTCGCCCCAGTACGCTTCGTCCAGGATATCATCGATATCCGGCGCAGGAGTGAACGGCATCATGTCCGGGCGCTTGTCCGCAAAGAAGTCGCGCACGCCCGCCGCGCTCTCAGTGACCGAACCGGTGTCCCATATCTGCCGATTGATCTCCGCCAGCGCGACAGAGCACAGACAAAGACCGGCCACCAAGGCGAGTACTGTGTATGTTCTCATTTTGGGTTTCCTCCAGGTTTAACGTCCAGACGTTGACCACACGTTAAGGCAATGTGATACGAGTGATACGCTTGCATGCCTTGCGTTGCACCTCCTTTCTTCAAGGAAGCTGTGGACCTCGTTGGCATCTGCGCCAATGAGAGGCCATGTTACCGGCCGAACACACATTGTTTGTGATGTGCATCTCTCCGCCATCCGTGCCGCAAGCACCGGTCCCGAGTCAAACGCGAGTTGTCAGGCAAGGCGCGCCGCTGGTTATGAGATCTCGCCATCTCAAGTCTGCGATGTGGCAGTGCGTCAGACCCTCGCGACCGATAACTGTATTATGGCAAATCGACAGACGCGCTGCAATGGTATTCCTGCGCGGTCCTCGCGTCGTTCTCTCAGGTTGAGCGTCGGATGGGCGGTGTCTCGCCAAAATGCGAATGGGGCCCATACCGTTGCCGGTATGGGCCCCACGATGTTGCAGAGTGAAAACCCTAATCCCGTCGTTCGACAGGGCTATTGAGTGCCCTAAGGCCGCCCGTAGCCGATGTCGTCGACGAGGATCGTACCTTCGCCGCCGGAGGTCGGATTGTTGCGGTCACCGACACCGACGTATAGGGTCTTGACATTGCTGAGGTTAATGCCACCCAGCTCGCTGTAGGGAATGACCCACTCGGTCCAGCCGGACCGTGCCGTCGCTGCCGGGTCTGGATGCATCACAACGGCCACCTTTCCGCTCGCGTCTTCGAGTGCCACGTAGAGCGAGTCCGGATCGTTGCCCAAAGGCTGGGCCACACCGATCTCCGCCACTTCCCAGGCGCCGGTCACGTTGCCGGTGAAGCTGACGTTAGAGAACTGGGCACTGGTCGCCTGGTTGGCGTTGTGGCTGGTCAAAGCCAAACCGATCAGCACCGGGTCGCTCATCACGACTTCCCGCGGATCGCCAAGTTGCGTCCAGGTCTCGCCATCAGGCGAAATGAACCCGGTGAAGGTGTTGCCCGAGCGGTCGATGCGAACCCAGTACGGGGCTGCCACGGGGTCGCCGGCATTGTCTGCATTCACCGAGTCCAAGCCCTCGCTGACACGGCCTTGCCACGAGGCACCGCCGCCGCCGCTGCCGGTGATGGGCATGAACGAGTGCTGCGAGCCGGTGCCGGTGCCCTGGCGAATCATCACGCCGGCCTTGCACCACACATCGCTGGTCACGTCCAGGTCGTCGACCCGGGCGACCAACGAGCCGTTCCCGCTAAGGCTTTTGTAGGCAAAGCGGAACTGATCGCCGGTGCCCCAGATATCCGCGCCGATCCCATTCATCAGAATGGTCCCATCGGCATTCTCCGCGAAGCCCGGCGCGAGGCCCGAGACGAACAATCTCAGCCTGTCGGCGCCGTTGCCGGCGAGGTTCATCCCACCGAGATCATACTCGGCCTCCGAGTACATCGGAGCGTCCGCGTTGTTGTACGCCAGGGGCATCGCCTGAGCGCCGCTGTTGACGTTGGACGTCTCGGCAAACGGCGATTCGAAATAGCCGACGGTCGAGCCGGTATCGTTGACCCAGCCATCGAGCCAGGTGTCGTAGATCCGATTTTCGTCGTCGTCATAACTCTCGAAACCGTCGATCAGGGCATAAGCCTGCGTCTGGAAGCCCCAGACGGGACCGGCCCAGGCCGAGATTTCATCGGCTTCGTTGACCTCAACGACTTGCCAGTAGTAGTCCATGCCGAATTCCAGTCCGGACGGAGCGAAACTGGCGGTGTTGGCCGTTCCAGCCAGCGCCAGGGCGTTCGGATCGGCGCTGAGGTAGACCTCATGCGAGACGGCTTCGCGGCCGGCGCGCCAGCTCAGCATGGTGCCGACTTCGACATCGGCCGCTGCGTCTGCCGGCTGCGGTTCGCGGGCATGGGCCGGGATCTGCATGAACTGGATTTCACTGAGGCCGAACTGACCCAGCGGGCCCCAGCCACCATTGATCGTCAGTCGGACGATCTTGACGGCGGCACCGCCGAAGTCGACGGTCGTGTTGGCCGCGTAGGTAGGCATGGCTGTGGCCTGGGCGAATTCGACGTCACCCAGAACCGTCCAATCGACGCCATCGGCCGAATACTCGACCGTTACGTCCTTGCAGCCAAAGCCAAGCATCAACTCGAACTGCACGTTGTAGTTCCACACCACCATCTGATGCAGCTTGTAGACCTGCGGGAACTCGAACTCGAGTACGGGCGTTTCGCCTGGTGTGGGCGTGCCCAGCCACATGTCCAATGCTTCCACGGAGTGGGTGCCGTCGTCGTTCAGGCCGGAACCGTTGATGATGTTCTCGATTCCTGCGCCTTCTTCGGACACGGTGTTGGCTGTCGCAACGATGCCCTCGATCGGATAGGCAAAGGGCTCGACGGTGAAACTCCAGAGCTTGCCCGTGAAGATGGTCGACGGGCTGGCGTTGACCTCGTCCACGCGCCAGTAGTACGTTTGGCCAAACTCAAGGAAGCCCGGATCGTACGTGGCCCCCGATTGACCCTGGCTGACCAGCACGCCCATTCCGTCGGCCCGACTGGCGGCGTTGACGTCGTCGGCGCTGGTGCCCAGATACACATCGTGCGTCACGGCGAACTTGCCGGCCGTCCAACTCATGTCGGTGTCACGCGGGACATCGACGGCCCCAACCTCCGGACTCGGGTTTTTGGCCTTGGTCGGAGTCGGGGGAATGTGCGTGATGTAATCGGTCAGATAGGTCGGGTTGGTGATATCGCTGCTGAGCCCGGGGCCCGTCCAGCCGAGGTCCATATTGTCACCACCACCGGCTTCCTGGAAGAACGCCATGACGGCCATGACCTGGCCGGCCACGAGTTCCATGGGCTCGGAGTGCTGGGTGGGATACTTGTCCCATTCGCCCACGGCAGCCCAACCGTCGACGTAGGCGACCTCGACGGCATTGGCCATTTCTTCGTCCTGGCTGACATACAGCATGCCAAAGTCATCGCAGGCGTAGTGGAACTGGTAAGTACCTGTCTCAGGGACGGTGACCCAGCCATAGAACTTGGCTACGTAGTTGTCCTTGCCACTGGCGTCGGGCAAAACGGACTCGTCGAGGATTGACTCCTCATCGGGCGGCGGGACCGGGTTGACCAGGTCCACCAGGAAATCTATGATGGCTTGGCGGCTGCCGCTTACGCCTGTGTTCCAATCCTGATGCACCATCGTGGCCGAAGCGCTCGTCGCGAGCGTCAGAGCGGCCAGCATGGCTAGTACAGCAATTCTTTTCATTTTAGATGTCCTCCACGCTAGACTATTAGACCTTCAACCACACTTGTTAGCAAAGAAGTCTTCGTGAGCCTCTTCCCTGTCTTGACTGGCACCTCCTTTCTACAAGGAAGCTACGCGGGGGTAGCAACAGAGCCGTGTCTGCAGACCACACGTCTCGGCGCGCACACATCAACACGACATGTGCACCGCCACAACCCACGTCCCGGCCGCCGGTTGGCATCATGGGCCAAACCGTGCGACACAACGCTTGTGTGATTCGAGACCCCGACGTCTCGACAATGCGGCATGCCAGTGGGAACCCTCGCAGCCGATAACCTTATTTATAGCAAATCGGCCGGGGAGGCTGCAACAATATTTTCCTGGCGCACCTGCTTACCTTTTTCGGAATTCGCGGGGACCACCTTGAGCCCAGAGGGCAGATATCGTTGGAGATGGCGCAACGTCGCTCTCCAGGGCCCAACTCGATACGATTCCTGGTCTGACTCGAAGCGACCTGGAGGCGGGCCCGGCCTGCATGGCTGCTGCGCGTACGGTCCTGGTTATCTAGTAGCCGGGCTGGGCTTAAGGGATCTTCTCCTGTCTTCCTTCGGATCTCTCGGCGCCATCTGTCGGGCCCACCGCGGAGATTTGTGAGCATTTCGCCTGGCTAAGGAGGTGTTGTAAAGTGTTTTTTTTCAGTATGTTACATCGATATGGCCGGGGTGAAATCTCGCGGGAAACGAAGAGGAAGGAAAGGCGGCGGTCGGATTCGAACCGACGAATAACGGTTTTGCAAACCGTCGCCTTAGGCCACTTGGCTACGCCGCCTGAACAAAGCGGGTTGGTTATACCGCATTGCCCCGGCGTTCTGCAAGCAGAAAGTGTGCAAATCGTGGCTGTGACTCCGAATACAGCGGCAGGCGCGGCATCGGATGAGGCCCGACAGCCTGGTCTGCCCGCGGGCAAGGTCTCATAAGGTTGTTCCTCCCTGGCCTGAGTCTCTTCGCCATCAACGGATCTCGCGAGATACCCCGTCAGCTAAGGTACCCCGTCATATCTGCCGATAGACATGGCGAAGTTTGAAAACCCCTGTGGGCCGGAACATGATGAATGAAAATGACCCTATAATTCGGTTCCTCAAAGACGGTCACGTGCTCGAACCGGCGACGCTTGCCTCCGTGCTCCAGAAGCACCAGGACACGGGCGACAACGTCATTTCGATCCTGCGCGAGCAGAACCTGGCCGATGAGGAGCAGTGCGTCAGGCTTATCGCCAGCGCCAACAACATCGAATTTGTCGATCTCTCAGCCGAGATGATCGATCCGATGGTGGCTCACCTCGTTTCGCACCGACTGGCCAATCGATCTCGTGTGATTCCCCTGGAACGCAAAGGCAGTACCTTGGTGGTCGCCATGGCTTCGCCTCTGGACTTGGCGACGCGCGATGAGATCGAGGTAAAGACGGGATACGTCGTGGTGCCGGTGGCGGCCGCACCCGAAGCGATTCGGCAGGCGATCGAGTACCATTTCGACGAGGCGAATGTGACCAAGCAGGTGGTGGCGTCCATGCGTCTCAAGGAAGATGCCGCCGTCGAGCGCGGAGCCGTTCGCAAGCAGGCACGTGCCGAGAGTGCGGACGACCCGATCAGCAAACTCGTCACCTCCATCACCAAGGGGGCGATTACCGCCCGCGCGAGTGACATCCACATTGAACCCCAAACGTCGGATATCCGTGTCCGATATCGCGTGGATGGGACCCTGCGTGACACCATTCGCGTGCCCGCTTCGGTCCACCCCGAGGTGGTTTCCCACATCAAGATCATGGCCGATATGGATATCTCCGAGCGGAGGATGCCTCAGGACGGGCACATGACGGTCGAAAACGGCGACCACGAATATGACATACGCGTCTCCTCGCTTCCTTCGGTAGGCGGTGAGAAGATCGTGATGCGCATTCTGGACAAGCGCGTGGAGCGCTGGTCGTTTGACAAGGTCATCGCCGCGCCGGAAGACAACAAGACCTTTCGGTCGCTGGTGAGCAACCCGTACGGTATGCTGCTGCTCACCGGGCCGACCGGCAGCGGCAAGACGACCACGCTCTATTCTGTGCTGCAATTGGTCAATACGCCGGATAAGAACATCGTCACGGTGGAGGATCCGGTGGAGTACCGGCTCGACGGCATCACGCAGGTTCAGGTCAAGCCCATCGCGGGCATGACCTTTCCCTCCGCTTTGCGGAGCATTCTTCGGCAAGACCCGGACATCATTCTTATCGGTGAGATTCGCGACCGCGAGACGGCCGAAATCGCCATTGGTGCCGCTCTGACCGGCCATTTGGTGCTTAGCACGTTGCACACCAACGACGCGGCGGGAGCCGTATCACGGTTGATCAATTTGGGGATTCCGCCTTTCCTGGTCGGGTCGGCCTTACTCGGCAGCGCCGCGCAGCGACTGCTGCGCACCTGCTGTCCGAAGTGCAAGCAGCCCTATCAGGCGTCGGCAGCGGAACAGGCGATTCTGTTTCCGGGCGCCGAACCGGTGGCGGATCTTCAACTCTGGCGCGGCACCGGGTGCGGCCATTGCCACGAAACCGGCTATCTGGGCCGCAAGAGCATGTATGAGATTCTGTCGGTTTCCCACGACCTCCAGAGAATGATTGTCGAGGGCGCCGACGATGACGCGATCAAGGACGCGGCCGTCGGCGCCGGTATGCGCACCCTCCGCATGGCTGCCGTCAGTGAGGTGCTGGCCGGCGAGACGACGGTGGAGGAGGTTATGAGAGTGGTGGATGTGGAACGGCACTGATGGCCAGCTTTGAATACACAGCCAAAGACGGTGCGGGGAACGAGTTCACCGGCACCTACCGTGACATCGGCGGCGTCGTCGCGCTGCGCAGCGAACTCGACAAAGTCGGCTACGTGCTGGTTCGGGCCCGGCAAATCGGCAAGCGATCGCTGCGGACCAAGCAGGTGCGCGAGCAGGACATTGTGGCGTTCGCCTACAAGTTCTCCGGGATGTATTCGGCCGGACTGTCTGTCATCGGGTGTCTGGAGACGCTGGAAGGTCAGACCGACCGATCCGCTCTCCGCACGGTGCTGGCCGACGTGCGCCACCGCGTGGAGGTGGGATCGAGTCTGGCCAAGGCGTTCGAGCCGTACCGGGACATCTTCTCCGGCTTCTTCGTCGGCATGCTGGAGGCGGGTGAAGCCTCGGGCAAACTGGCCGAAGCCCTGGAAATGAGCGCGATCTACCTGGATAAGCGCGCGTGTCTGCGCGCCAAGATCCAATCGGCCTTCGTTTATCCGATCGCGGTGGGCGTGGTGTGTCTCGGCGTGTTGTCCTGTCTGCTGCTCTTCGTGGTGCCGATCTTCAGCCGGATGTATGGCAATCTGCACGTGGGCTTGCCCTGGCCGACGCAGGTTCTGGTCACGGCCAGCGGGGTGCTCCAAGGCTGGGGCTGGCTCGTTCTGGTGGGACTGGCCGGTGCGATCGTCGCTTTGAAGAAGATGATGGGCAGCACGGCGGTGCGCAACCGTTGGAATCGAGTCAAGCTGCGACTGCCTGTGCTGGGCAAACTCAATCGCTTGATCTTGATCTCTCGTTTCATTCGTCCTTTTGCGATGCTCATCTCCGTCGGCGTCTCGGTCATGGAAGCCCTGCGCATCGCCGGGAGCATCGTGCAGAACGAGGAAATGCGTGTGATCTCCCTGGACATGCAGAAGACGGCCCAGGCGGGAAACCCGGTGGGGACGGCTTTGGCCGCCCACGACATCTTTCCGCCGGTTATTGTGCAGATGGCCGTTTCCGGCGAGCAAGTGGGCAGGCTGGCGGAGATGCTCGCCAAGGGAGTCGATCTGGTGGATCGCGATATTGAGAGAATGATTGCCGGCCTGGTCGTCAAGCTCGAGCCGATTCTCACGGTGGTTATGGGGCTTTTGGTCGGCCTGGTGCTCCTGGGCGTCTATTTGCCGATGTTCGACTATATGACGCACCTAAAGTGAGCGCCGCGCCACGAACAGATAAAACAGAGCTAAAGTCAGACCGTCACTGCGTCGATAATTGCAGGGCAGTCCGAAAGAACGTTGCTTAACAGCAGGAGGATCCTATGAGGTCTAACAAAGGTTTCACATTGGTCGAATTGCTGGTTGTTGTGCTCATTCTGGGTGCCTTGGCGGCCATTGCGATTCCGAGAATCAGTCAGAGCGCCGAGTCCGCCAAGATCAATGCGTGCAAGACGAACGTTGATCTGCTGAACTCCCAGATTGAGCTATACTACGCCAACGAGGGGGAATGGCCGACGGATCTGGATGACATCGTCAACGATAAGGACTACTTCCCTGATGGCCCGCCGGAATGTCCTTTCGGCAAGGCGTATCGGTATCGAGCAGGGAGGCACCGTGTGATTGAGCACACCCACGAGTAGAGGCCTCACGGCTTACTCGGATGTGGAGTGTTCCACATGAAACACCGGTGGGGCTGAGGTCCGAGAATGGACGTCAGCCTTGCTGCACAATGGTCGCCAGAGTCTTTCCCATGGATCGGAACAGGGGCTATACGGTTGCGGAACTACTGGTCGTGGTCCTGATTATCGGCGTTCTCGCCGCGGTCGGTGTGCCTCGACTTCAGTACGGACTGCGAGATCGCAGCCAGGGAAGCGTCACGGCCCGAAAGCTCGCCACCGATCTGAGGCGAACGCGGAGCCTGGCGATTCTGCACGCGGCGACCAATCCTCAGGGGTATGCGTTGAACGTGCACCGCCGAGGCAAAAAGACCGCGTATGACCTCGTGGACCTCAGTAATTCCCGGGTGGTGGATTCTCACGACGTCGATTCGAGCGTTGTTTGTGCCGGTGAGGCCTCCTTTCAGTTCGGTCCGCTCGGAGCGCTCAGGGACGGTAGCGACACTTCGCTGGAACTCGAGGCGGGGCCATCCACGTTTGAACTTACGGTCGTGCCGGCGACGGGGACGGTCCGATGCGTGGAAGACTGACCATGCAGAGATATGAGCCCATGGCTACCAGGCGCGCCCAAACGCGGAGAGCCAGGCCAGGCGTGACGCTGACCGAAGTCGTGGTCAGTTCAGCGCTGCTGGTCGCAGCCCTCGTTCCGGCCTTGCGTGCCTTGACCATTGCCCATATGACCGGCACTCAGATCGAGCAAAAGACGCAATCCCTGATTCTGGCGCAGAGCAAACTCGACGAAATTCGCGCCAGATCGATTCATCACTATGACACCTCTTTTCACGAACGTTCGAGTATCCTGGCGCCGTCCTACCTGTGTGACGTGGCCGACGACGAAGATGCCAGTCTGCGACTGGTGACCGTCTCCGTGGGCCATGATGACGATGCGAACGGGCGTCTGGCGAAGGGGGAAAGGGACGTTACGCTGGCCAGCTACGTCGCCCGACGGCGCTAGAGGATTGCCCAGGGGCGCAGGCGACGTCCATTCGGCGAGCACCACCGAGTTTCTCCTCTTTATGGGACGCGTCTGTCCACTAGCCTTACTTGCCTCGATGTGGTGGAATTCGGGCCGATAAGAACGTCGGTAACGATCTCCATGTCCCTTTTGCGGTGACGTAATCGTCGCTGCGTTAAACTCGACTGCGGGCTCAAACTCGGCTAACGGAGTCGGCCTGCCATGCCGAAGAAAACCAGGTAGACGGCTCATAGTACGTGTGTGGTTGAACCAATGCGACAGAAGAGCAATCACAATCGAAATGTCAGAGCGCTGACGCTGGTCGAGATGGTGGTGGCCACCTCGGCCATGGTGGTCATTGTCATGACCATGGTGCCGGCGCTGGCAGGCATTCGCAACAGTTGGGACTCGCGACAGGGCAGCGCGGAGATCGTTCAGAACGCGCGCGTCCTGGCGGACCATCTCCAGCGTCACCTGGCTACGGCGGCCGAGATCACGGCCGTCAGTGCACTGACCGAGGAACATGGCACCATCGAGTTCATCGGCACCGATGGCCGTGCCTACTGCTACGCGGCCGGGGCGCAGGACTATGTCCAGTTCGGTCCGGCCGGCAATCTGACGGATCTCGCTGGCCCGGTCAGTCGGTTTCAAGTGGTCTGCTACGATGGAAACGATTTCGTCACGCCCACGGTAGAGCCGGCCCGCATCCAGTTCGTGACGGCCACGGCCACGTTTGCGAATTCGGCTTCGCTGGGGTCGGACAAGACCTTCACCTGTAGTGCGTATCTGCGCTGTGCCGCGGTCGATGACGAACGGCAGGAGATGGTGGCCCCGGGGATTGCCCTGAAAGACAGCGTCATCTGGGATGGGGTCAATGCTGTGATCGACAGCTACCGGTCTTCTGTGGGGGCCTACAGTCCCGCGCGGGCGAGTGCCCAGACCTGTGTCTCGGTCAATGCCATCGCCGGCGGAGCGATCTCCCTGTCTGGAGCGGCGACGATTTGTGGCAACGTCTACGTCGGGCCGCAAGGCGATCCGGATGCCGCGGTTGTCTTGACGGGCGGCGCGACGATTACGGGTATCCAGGGAACGCTGACGGAGGCGGTGGACATCCCCGGTCTTGCCGTTCCGCCAGGGCTTTCGCTGGCGCCGTATCCCGGCGGTGAACTCCGCCTGGTCGGCGGTGCCATTGAGACGATCAGTGTGGACTACGAACTGGACACGGTACAGCTTGGTGATGATTCACAACTTGTGATCGATGGCGACGTGACGTTGCTGGTGAACGGTGCGATGGGGATCGTCGATCGGGCGCAACTCGTGATTTTGCCCGGTTCGAGCCTGACGATTCTCGCCCGTGACACCGTTGATGTCTCGGGATCGGCCCACGTCAACCCGCCGGCAGGTGTCCCTTCGATGCTTCGTATCTACATGATCGGAGGCAACAAGGATCTGGTCGTGGACGACGATGCGATGGTTCAGGCCGTGATGCAGAATCCTTATGGTGGCGTCACGATTTCGCAATCGAGTGAGTTCATGGGCAAGATCAAGGCTGCCCGCCTCGAAGGCGGGGGGCAGATTCACATGGATCTTGACAGTGATTTCTAAAGGACGTGCGGCCCGTATGAATGGAAACGGACACGATCACGGCGTAGTGCTGATCATGGTTGTCTTCGTGGTGGCCCTGCTGGGGGCGATCGTTACGGGCATGGTGCAGATGAATACGGAAGACATTCAGGTGATGCAGAACCACGTTCGGGCGGCCGAGGCGCTGGCCGTGGCGGAAGCCGGTTTGAACGATGCCCTCGCTCAACTGCGTGCGCAAGCGGGCTGGGACGCCGGCTTTGCGGACAAAGCGTTCGCCGGCGGCACGTACACCGTGACCGTTGACGGTTCACAGGTTACCGCCGTGGGAACGTCGGCCCGGGGTTTCGTGGCCCGCGTGGAGGCCGCGGTGACGGTGGCTCCGGACGGGCCGCCGCATGTCGTGGAGATTGATAGCATCAAGGTGAACGAATGACATCGAACACGAGAACAGCGGTAGGCATCGACGTAACCGAGACTGAGGTCGCGGCGGTGCTGCTGAAGCAAACGCAGAAAGGCATGGAGATTCTCCACGCTGCGCGGATACCGCTTCCTCCGGAGACCATCGCGAACGGTCGCATCGTCGATACTGCTGCACTCGTGACGGTTCTGAAGACCCTCAAGGCACAGCATGGCATGCGGGCCGGGCTCTATGCGTTGTCATTGCCCGCGGTTGGCACGCTCGCGCGCGTGATCCCGTTAGAGACCGCGGACCCGCAGGAGATCATGCAGTACGTACAGGGCGAGGTCAGGCAGTACGCGGCCTTCTCAGGCAGGGAGACGATCTCCGATTTTCGCGTCCTGGCTCCGGCCACCCAGAACCATACCGGTAAGGTGCTGGTGATGGCCACCGACCGTGAAGGGGCTACGACCCTGGTTGATGCGTGTCGCCGCGCGGGTATACAGACCACCATCGTGGAAATGGCGGTCACCGCGTGTGCCCGAGCCTCGGACGCGGCCAAGCAGCAGGTCCATACATTGCTGGCGGTGCACAAGGAGGGCACGCTGTCACTGTGTGTCTTGTACCGAGGCACGTTGGATTTCATCAGGACGAAACCGATGGCGGCCACGGAGACAGAGTCCTCCGGCATCCATTCGCGCCTGGCCGAGGAGATCAATGCCGTCATTCAGTTCTACAACATGGAGCGTTTGGACGGGGCGGCGCCCTGGATGGTGACCGTCATCAACGACGATGGGCACGCTATTGCACCGGAGGCCCGGCGCGATCTCGAAGAGCGCGTCTGGGCCAACGGGGTGCAGTATTGGCCTGGGACCAGCCCGATGCCGCACGGAATCGCCTATGACGGGGATTCCGCGGACTTGTCTTTTACGGCGCTCGGCTTGGCTCTGCGGGGGCTGGAGGAAGAAAGCGGTTCCGGCATGAACCTGCTGCCTCGGGAGGCGGGACAGGCCCGTCTGGCTAAACGCCGGATGTTGCTGGCCGCCAATGTGTTGGCTGCCATGGTGCCCGCGATCGTTCTGGTCGCCGGTGCCTTGAGCTATGTGACCGGGCGCGTGCATCACCACATCAGCATCGCAAGACAGGAGGAGTTGGCCAGCGGCAATCACACACTCGCCACCGCCGTGGATGAGTTGGCTTATATGGAAGAGCAAATCACGGTCCTGGAAGCCGAACTGGATTGCCTGCGCCGGGCATCGGCGGCGCGACCGCAGGTGGATTGGTGTCATCTCCTGGCGGATGTCAAGAGTGCCGTCCCCAGCGTGCTGCGGATCACGGAATTGTCGCTGAGAGGCCCCGCGGGCATCTGCATTGAGGGCGTCTCCAAATCGGACGAGGCGGTGGACGTGTTCCTGGACATGCTCAACCGCTCGGATTACATCGGTCGCGCTTCGCTGCTGAAGAAGGGGCGTGCCAATTCGGACCAGATGGGGATCCAGTACACGATTCGATGTTCCCCGCCTCGAGGGAAGAAGTAAAAGGATATGCAGATTCATCGACACATTCAGAAACGTTGCGAGCTGACGCAGGGGCAGGAAAATGCCCTGTTTGGCGCTCTGCTGCTCGTGGGGCTGCTGGCCGCTTATGCGTGGGTTCTCAGCCCTCATGTTGCGTTCTTGCGTGCCTCCCATCAGTACGAGCGGGCGATGCACATGCACGTCAGTGCCAGCGACACCGTTAATGACGATCTGGCGGACCAGCGCGGGACGCTGCAAACGCTCCGTGCCGAGCGCACGGCCTTCTCCGATTCGGCGTTCAGCCCGGCGGGAGCGAAGCGATTCCACAACGAGTTGCAGACGTGGTGTCGCCAGGCGGGTCTCGAGGTGATATCGCTCGGCTTTGGCAATGACGAGAGTCTGGCCGCTTATGGGGCCAGGCAGGCGAATTCGGCCATGGTGTTCCGCAGTGCCACGATGACCGTGCACGGCGGTTATGGCGGCATGGTCGCACTGCTCGAAACCCTGCAAGTGCAGCCGCAGAAGATTTGGGTCGAGGGGTTTCAGATGACAACGTCCTCGTCGAAGCCCGGGTCGGTGGCTTGTGATCTAACGGTCACCATTTGCGTCGACTACGATAAGGAGAATGAGTGAATATGGAAAGCTGCCGATACAGCTATGGCCTTTGGTTCTGTCTCGCGTTGATGTTGGGGACGGCGCCAGGGCCGGTCTGCGCCAAGCAGGGCACCGACCGCGATTTGGGCATCGGACGCGAGAATCCCTTCGCCGCCTTCGAGCAGGCGGCCCCGCCGGAGCCGGTGGTGCTGCCGGCGTCTCCCGAAGAGGCCCCGGATCTGGTGATGGACACCGTAGTGCTGAAATTCCTGAACGCGACGAGTCTCCGGACGGTGCTGGACCGAATGGTCACGCCGTTTGGCGCCGTCGCCGTCAACGAGGCCAACAATTCGGTGATCGTTTGCGATACCGTGGAGAACCTGCCCAGAATCCTCGCAGAGATCAAGAAAGCGGATCGAACGCCGCAGCAGGTTCTGGTCGAAGTCGTGATCATTGATGTCCAGCTTCGGGACAACGAGGAGATCGGCGTCAATTGGGATCTGCTCTCCGATGACACATACGATGTCATCTACCGTCAGAACGTGACCAGTTCTCGAGTCGGTTCGACCATCGCGGATGCCGACACCATTGGCGCGGCCACCGCCTTCAACTCCGTCGGGCTCGGTGGCGACCTCAGTGTCATCAGTGGCACTGTGCGCCATGTCCTGCACGCCATCCAGCAGAAGCGCGACGTGGAGATCCTGGCCAGCCCCCGGGCCCTGGTCGTCAGTGGGCAGTCCGCCACGATCAAAGCCGTTGAAGAGATCCCTTATGAGGAGGTCATCGACACCGCCGCGGGCGGGGCCGCCGCCTTGACCTCGACGCAGTTCAAAGAGGTCGGCGTCAACCTTCAGGTGACCGCTACGGTTACCGATGGCAACAACATTTTCTTGACGGTGGATACGGAACAGAATGTTGGAACCAGCGTGAGCGAAGGAGGGGTTCCGGTTGTCGATACGCGGCGCGCGACGACATCCCTCCTGCTCAACGATGGTCAGATCGTGGTCATCGGTGGCTTGCGACGCGAGGAAGAGCGAACCGAAGTCAGTCAACTGCCGATTCTCGGAGACTTGCCGCTAATTGGTTTGCTCTTCAGGAGCACGACCGTGACGACGAGCAATTCGGAGTTGGTCGTCTTGTTGGCGCCGCATATCGACCGCGGCGCACCGGCGCCGGCCGATCTGCTGGCCCGGTATGAGGCGATTCAAGAAACCTCGCTTATCTCGACCAAGGAATCGGCGCATAAGAGTCCGAATCGAGCGCCGCTGTCGTCTGATGAAGACAGCACGCAGTAGATACAAACGGCCATAATGAACGGGCAGAGGAAGAACCGAGCACTCGCCCGGACCTGCTTTCAAAGGAAAAACACATGTTGGGATTGTTCAAGGGAAAAAAGAAGACAACACAAGTAAAGATTCTAATCGTGGATGACGAGCCGGATCTGGTCAGCACGGTGGAATACCGCTTGAAGTTCGCCGATTGCCAGGTGGTCACGGCCTGCAATGGGCAAGAGGGTCTGGAGCGAGCGGCGGCGGACAAGCCGGATCTCATTCTGCTCGACACGAACATGCCCGTTATGGACGGCCACGAAATGCTGGAACGGTTGCGGGCCGACGGGGGCCTCAAGCACATCCCGGTCATCATGCTGACGGCCCGCTGTGAGCCCCAGGACATTGCGGCCGCCTCCGCGCAGGGGGTGACCGACTACGTGACCAAACCGTTTGATTTTGCCGAACTGATGGCAAAGATACAGGCGGCTTTGAAGGACGAGAAGCGGTCGTGAGACCGGGGTCCGCGCCCTGGAAATCGAGTTGGAGGGCGGTGGGCAATGCCCCGACGGCGCCGAAGCAGCATTGAAGGAGAGTACGATTGACTAGCCCGGCGAAATTGAGACTGCTTATTGTTGAAGACGATATCGTCGATAGAAAGCTACTGGTCCGGCTGCTCGCCCAGTCGTCCTTAGGGCCTCACGAGGTGGATTACGCCGACCGGCTTTCGACGGCGCTGGAGATGCTGCGCACGCACAACTTCGACGTCGTGCTACTCGATTTGGGGCTGCCCGATAGCCGCGGTACGGAATCGGTGATTGAACTGCAGATACAGTCGCCGCACGTTCCGATCATCGTGCTCAGTGGTCTCGACGACGAGAGGACCGCGACGACCGCCGTGCAAAAGGGGGTTCAGGACTATCTTATCAAGGGGCAGGTCGACGGCACCCTGTTGGTGCGTTCGATCCGCTATGCCCTCGAGCGCAAGAAGGCCGAGCGCCAGTTGCAGGTGGCGGAGCAACGGTACCGCATGATCTTCGAGAACTCGGCGGTTGCGATCATGATGGTGGACGAGGAAGGGCGTATGGTGTCCTGGAACCAGTTCACCGAACAACTGCTGGGCATGACACGTGAGGAATTGTTGGGCCGCTCGGTTCGCTCCTTGTACCCCAAGTCGGAATGGGAGCGGATCCAGGGATTGAACATCCGCCGCAAGGGCATGCAGCATCATCTCGAGACGCAGATGATCCGCCAAGGCGGCGCGGTCATCGATGTCGACATATCGCTCAGTGTTCTCAAGGACACCGATGGCACCATTACCGGTTCGATCGGGGTGGTGCGCGATATCACCGAAAGCAAGCACATGGAGAGGGCCTTGCGTCACTCCGAGAAGCGCTTTCGGCAGGTCGTTGAGAATGCCAAAGAATGGATTTGGGAAATCGATGCCGATGGATTGTACACGTATTCCAGTCCGATCGTGGAGAAGATCCTGGGCTACAAGCCGGAGGAGATCCTCGGCAAGAAGCACTTCTATGACTTCTTCCATCCCGACGACGCGTCCCAGTTGAAGGCCAAGGCGTTCGAATTCCTCAGTCAGAACGATGTCTTCAGTGACTTTCAGACACGCAATCTACATAAGGATGGCAAGGTCGTCTGGCTGACGCGCAGCGGGGTGCCCGTTTTCAACGACAACCAAGAGCTCATTGGCTACCGCGGCGCCGATGTCGATATTACCGAGCGCATGCGCACCCACGAGATCCTGGACCGCAAGCAAAAGAACCTGGAGGCGATCTTTGACGCGGCCCCAGTCGGCATGTTGCTGGTGAACGACAACATGATCGTACAGCGCGCCAACGAGACCATTCGGCACATGTCGGGCAAGGACTACCACGACATCATTGACCAGAGTCCGTGCAAGGCGCTCGGATGCAGCAACATTGACTCAGCCGGCGCTGCGGGAGGGTGCGATGAGTGTTCTCTCAAGACGATGATCCAGGTGGTCCTCGAGTCGGGCAAGTCAATTCGCGGGCTGGAGATTCGCCCGGTGGTCAGTGATAACGGCGAGACGGTACGTCCATGGCTCTTGGTGAGTGTGGAGCCGCTCAGTATCGATTCCGGCCGGCACGTGGTGGTGGCCCTCGATGACATCACGGATCGCAAGCATGCCGAGGAAGAGCTGCGTGAGACCATGGAGATGAAATCCCAGTTTGTTTCCACTGTGTCTCATGAGCTGCGGACGCCTCTGACCTCGATGCGTGAAGCCGTGAATATTGTGCTGGACGAGGTGGCCGGGCGGATCAACAAGGATCAACATCATTTTCTGGACATCGCCAAGCGAAATATCGACAGGTTGTCAAGATTGATCAACGATGTCCTCGATTTCCAGAAGCTCGACGCGGGGAAGATGAGATTCGATCTGGAAGAAAACTCCATCGAGGCCACGTTGGAAGATGCCTTCAACACCATGCGGCCCCATGCCCAGAAGCGGGGCGTTCACCTGAGCCTTGATTATCAGCCGGGCCTTCCGAAAATCGCGTTCGATGCCGATCGAATTGTCCAGGCCCTCACCAATCTTCTCAGCAACAGCATCAAGTTCACCCCCGAGGACGGACATATCTCCCTCTCGGTGCAGTGTCGTGAAGAGTATCTGGCCATTCAGATCCGTGATACCGGGTATGGTATTCCGAAAGAGTCGTTGCCCAAGATCTTCGAGCGTTTTTACCGGGTCCGTCGACCGGGCAAAGAAATCAAAGGGACGGGGCTGGGCCTGGCGATCGTCAACAAGATCGTGACCGCTCACGGGGGGCGGATCGACGTGGAAAGCGAACTCAACAAGGGAACGACCTTCACGGTCTTGTTGCCCTTGACCCGGAAGGCGCCGGCGAATGCGTTGCCCGAGCAGGCGGACGAGCATCTCGAAGCGACGCTGACGGACCAGTGAGAGACGGTTCGATGTGCTGCGGCGCCATGTTCTGCGCGGTGCCGGGCATTTCTCATCGGCAGGTGCACGCCGCCGTGATGAGCCCGGCATGGGCTCTGTATAAACGTGTTTCCTGCCAAAGTTTCACTTGATAACCCCTCGCGGTTCTCCTACCATGATCTGGCTGGGGCTGAGTCTGGGACAGTGAACGCTCAACTGTTCGTTCACGCCGCCTGATGATGGCAACGGCGTGGATCTGGAACACAAGGCAATGCGGCTCGACACGGTGGAGAGCGGAATGCAGGACAGGGAGAAGACGAACACGGAACTCCTTGCCGAGATTGCCCGATTGCGGCAGCGTCTTGCCGTCTTGGAGCGGAAGCAGGAGGCTACCCGCCAGCCCAACACAGATCGGTCGCCCGGATCGGAGCAACGGTTTCGGGCGATCTTTGACAACGCCGTCGACGGCATGGCGTTGGCCGATGTGCAGACCTGGACCTTTCACGAGGCCAACGGAGCCTTTGCCCGTATGCTCGGGTTGACACCGGAGGAGGTCAAGGGGGTGCGGGTCCAGGATATCCATCCCCCGGAGGACATGCCGCACATTCGCAGCGAACTCGTCAAGCAGGTCACTCGAAAGTCCTCCCTGTCCGCAAATGCTCGGATGAAGCGACGGGACGGGAGTCTCTTTTTTGCCGATATCAACTCCATGCCGATCTGGCTGGATGGTCGGCAGTTTCTGTTGGGCATATTTCGAGATGTCACGGATCGCGTCGACGCGCAGCGCGAACTGGAGGAGGCTCAGACGCGCTATCGCGATCTCATGGAGAACATGAGCGATATCATCTACACGACGGATCGCGACGGCACCATGACCTCGATCAGTCAGGCCGCCCAGCGCCTCTTGGGATTCGACCCGGAAGCGATCCGGGGCACGCACTATCAGCGGTGGGTCCCTGAGGACCAGTTGGACAAACTTGAGGCGGCGCGCCAGGCCGCACTCAACGGAGAGAGGATGATCGTCGAAGTTGTGCTCAAGGACAAAAACGGGGACGAACACCAGATGGAGATCAGTGCGTCCCCCATCGTGACCCGGGGGCAGGTCTCCGGGACCCAAGGCATTATCCGCGACATCACGCAGCGGCGCCAAGTGGAAACCGCGCTGCGCGACAGCGAGGCGAAATACCGAGATCTGGTCGAAGGGATCATGGATGTCATCGTCTCTCTGGATCGAGATGGCTGCGTGCGCTGGGTCAATCACGTCTTCACGGACGTGCTGGGTTATCAATTGGATGAGGCCGTGGGGCGATCTCTGCGCGATTTCGTGTACGAAGATGGGCGTCAAGGTGTGGAAGTTCAGTTCCAGCGTGTGCTGGAAGGGGCGAGCATTCGATCCGGGACCATCCTGATGGCCCGCGACGGCGCACCGGTCCACGTCGAATACAGCGCGGCGCCGATAACGAAGAACGGGGACGTCACCGGCATCCAGTGTGTGGTGTGGGATGTGACCGAGCGGAAGCGGCTCGAAGGTAAGCTCCGAGAGAGCGAGGAGCGCTATCGCACACTGGTCGAGAATGCTGGTGAGGCGATCGCGACCGTCGACTATGCGGGCGTGTTCCAGTTCATCAATACCACGGCCGCTCGTCGTCTGGGCGGGACGCCGGACGCGTTTGTGGGAAAGACGATGTGGGATCTTTTTCCCGCGGAGATTGCCGACCGGCAGATGATGCAGATTCGCAAAGCTATGGAGACGGGCCACGGGTGCAATTCCATCGCACTGTCGCAGGTGCTGGGTGAGAAACGCTGGTACAATACGACGATTGAGCCTTTGCGGGACAGCACGGGAGCGGTGGTCAGCGGCCTGGTGATCGCGCGGGATATTCACGAGCTCAAGATGGCGCAAGACGAACTCGACGCTTATCGCGAGAGGATGATTCGAACCGAACAACTCGCGTCGCTGGGGACGTTGAGTGCCACCCTCGCCCACGAATTGACCCAGCCGCTGACGGTGATCCGATTGTCCATCCAGAATTCTCTGAAGGATCTCGAGAAGGCGGCCTGTCCACCGCGGGTTCTGGAAGATCTGAAGGATGGACTCATGGAAGTCTCGAGCGTAACGGCTATTGCTGAACGCTTTCGCAACTTCGCCCGCCGCTCTGCTGAGAGGGTCACCACGAAGGTACCCGTGCAAGAGGTGGTCGAGCGTGTGCTGGATCTGCTGCGCGAGAGCGCCCGGCGGTCGAAGGTCGCCCTGCGGACGGAAGGGCTCGACGTGTTGCCGGAGGTCTGTATGCCAGAGAAGGACCTGGAGCAACTGATCTTTGCGCTGGTACAGAATGCTATCCAGGCGGCGGACGGACAGAAGGCGTCCCGTTTCCGGATCACCGGCATTCGCCACGAAGGCTATATGGAGTTGCAGTTCGCCGACGATTGCGGCGGCATTGCGCCTGAAGATTTGCCGCGCGTGTTCGAACCGTTCTTCACCACCAAGCCGCCCGGCGAGGGAACCGGCCTGGGGTTGTGTATTGTCCAGCGCGTCGTTTCCGACGCGCACGGCCAACTTCAGGTGAAAACGGACTTCGGCCGCGGTGCCATCTTCATCGTTACCTTGCCGATACCCGAAGATTGATTCAGGAGGACCATACCGATGACAAATGCGACGTCGTGGCACATCTTCTTCGTGGATGATGAACCGAAAGTCCGTATGGTCGTGCGTAAGACGTTGGAGCGCGTTGGGGTCAGCGTGACGTGTTTTGCTGACGCCGAGACGTGCCTGGCACGCCTGGAATCGGTCCCGTGCGATCTTCTGATTACGGATGTGAAGATGCCGGGAAAAGATGGGATCGAGTTGCTGATGGAGGTACGCAAGCAGCGTCCCTGGCTACCCGTGGTGGTGGTGACCGGTTTCGGGGATGTGCCGATGGCCGTACGGGCCCTGAAGGGGGGAGCCGCGGATTTCATTGAAAAGCCGCTGGATCGGGAGGCCTTTCTGGAGACTGTCCAGAAGCTGCTCGAAGAGAACGCCAACCGCAATGCCGTGGCCAACCACGATTTGACCAAGACGGAGCTGTGCATTCTCCACCTCATTCTGGAGGGCAAGAACAACCGAGAGATCGCGGCCGAACTGCATCGTTCGCCGCGCACGATTGAGGTCCATCGCAGCCATGTGATGCACAAGATGGGGGCCGGTAATATCGTCGAATTGCTCCGACGGGCGGCCGATGTGGGCTTGTTCGACCTCAGCAGCGACCTCGCCAATTGAGGTGTAGCGTGACGCCGACGGACTGGGTGCTCGCTGGTCCTTGCGGAGGTCGTGGACGCATGCCGGTGCTCTGGCCGAGACGGCGGGCCTGAAACCCCCTGTTAGAACTAGGTTATCATTTCGGAAATATCATGGTTTGGCTGTAACCGCCTGGGGTCCGCCTCACACTATCCTGCCAGAAAGGGCCATGGGCCGATGGGTCCTTCGCCATGCGGCTGGCTGCCTGACAATAATGGCTCGGATGGTCATGGCAGAGGAGTCTTGCGAAACAGCAAGATGACTGGGATCCGAGTTCGGTCGCGACAAGCTGGAGCAACAGGAATTTCGGCACGACTTGGAGATGTGGGCAAAGCAGGGATTGTGGTGAAAGCGGCGCCGGGCAATACCGATGTGGCAAGTTCGGAATTGCCTTGCGGGCAGCGCGATCCGTTGCGTATTCTTTAACATATGAGCAGTGCGATTTTGTCAATATCAAGGCTGGTGCACGCGATGGCAGAGGTATTGCCCGTCGATGCCCGCCGTCCGCCGTCCGCGGATCTTGAGGATATTGAGAAGACGCGCGAGGGTGACCCCGATGCCTATCAGCGTCTGGTGGAGCGTTTTCAGGATCATGTGGCGCGGATCTTGTGGCGTTTCACCCGGGATCGGGCCATCCACGAGGAACTGGTCCAGGACGTCTTTGTGGAAGCGTATTTGAGCTTGAATACGTACCGGGGCAGCGCGCCGTTCGATCATTGGCTGGCGCGCATTGCGACGCGGGTTGGCTATCGGTTCTGGAAAGAGAAGGCCAAACGGAAAGAGGCGCAGACGTTCAGTCTGGCCGAGTGGGATCAGGTCGTGGACGATGACGATGCGATCCGCAATATCGAGGCAAATCAGGCGGCTGACTTGTTGCATGGCTTGTTGGAGCAGTTGCCCCCGCGGGATCGATTGGTCCTGATGTTGCGTTACCTGGAAGGTTGCGATGTGGCCGAAACGGCCCGGCGAACCGGGTGGACCAAGACCATGGTCAAGGTCCAGGCCCTTCGCGCTCGAGATAAGCTGAAGAAGCTCGTCGAACGCAGTGGAATGGAGCTTATTTGATGAACTGGGAAGACAAAATCGAAATGTTGGCGGCGCGTGCCCGGGCGGAACAACCACCCCAGGTCAACGTGGCCCCCGAGGTCTTGAGGATCCTGACGAGCGGTCAGGCCGATCCTCTGACGGTGGGCGAGCGTTTCTGGATATGGCTGGCAGCGGGCGCGTCGGCGATCGCCGTCCCGGCCGCAGCCATCGCGATTTCGGTGTA
>Ga0272443_10000281_pt1 | contig 96659 bp, 79 predicted proteins | sample SSMAcet12_FD_193581 | JGI IMG/M metagenome (GOLD analysis project Ga0272443, IMG submission 193581) | Marine sediment archaeal communities from Little Sippewissett salt marsh, Falmouth, MA, United States - SSM-Acet-12 | ecosystem: Environmental > Aquatic > Marine > Wetlands > Sediment ... | reverse complement strand
CGTTTTTGCCGGGGTAGCTCAGTTGGTAGAGCAATGCTTTCGTAAAGCAGAGGTCAAGGGTTCGATCCCCTTCCCTGGCTTATTTAAAAAAGCATAGGCCAAATATGGCTTTCATTTTTAAACTCTTCTAAATATTCTTCTAAGCTTTTGCTTCTAATTAAAATATGCTTTGCACCAATTTGAGTTACGTTTCCTTCTTCATTGGTTAATTTTTCTTCTACCTTAATAATATGGTAACCAAATCTAGTTTTTACTATGTCACTAACTTCTCCAGGCTGTAAAGCAAAAGCTACTTTTTCAAATTCTGGAACCATTTGACCTAAAGAAAAATATCCTAAATTTCCGCCGTTAACTGCAGTGGCATCTTCACTGTATTTTTTGGCAATTTCTTCAAAGGTATCTTCTTTATTTTTTATCATTTTTAATATTTCTTCTGCTTTAGATCTAGCCTCACTGTTAATTCTGTCGTCTAGAGTAATAGCTAAACTTAGTTTATCTTTAATTAAAAATGGTCTAATAATTTCTTTTTTAAAATCTTCAATAGTCCAATTGTATAATTCTTTAAGTTGATCTGATAAAGCATCTTCTCCGCCAATTTCTTCGGTAATTTCTAATATTTGATTATTTATTTCTTCTTGGCTGATATTAACTTGATAATCTAGGGCTAATTGTTCTATTAATTTTTGTTCAATCATTCTATCTAAAACATGCTGGTAAGTTTGATTTTTTGTTGGAAATTCAAATTTAGGATTTTGGTCTAATTGTTTTTGGTAAAAATTTTGTAGAGCTTCAACCTGTCTTTCCCAATCGTAGTAAGTGATTATTTTAAAATTAACTATAGCTACTGGATAAGGAATATACTTAGTAATTTTTTTTATTATTGGATTTTGCCATTTAAAATAAGATAGCCCGGTTCCAAAAAGTAATGAAGTTAATAAAACAAATAGTATAAAATATATTAATATTTTTATTTTTTTGGATTTTGGTTCCGTAGTTTTATTTTCTTTAATAACCGGTTTTTCTGGTATTTTTTTTGTTTCAGTTTTTTTATTTTGCATCTTTTTATCAACTTCTTTTTTTGAAGATTCTGGATTTTGTTTTGGTTTTTCTACTTTATTTTTTTCTTTGTTAAAAAAAGTTTTTTTAGGTTGAGATTTTTCAACCTCATTTTTTTTATCGACCCATTTTAAAACAGCATTTCTCAATTTTGAAATTTCTTCTTCATTAAAATTTAAGTTTTTGTTTTCTTCTGGCATCTATTTAAAAAAATAATTCCACCACTTGGCGGGGTTCGATGACTGAGCTGAGCTGGTAGTTGTTTTTTTATTTTTACTTGGGGATATTTCTTTTATATTTTGATTATTTACAATAGCTACTTTTTCCCCTTCTTTTTTAAGGCCTAAATCTCGTCTGGCTCGCTCTTCTATATATGCGGTTGAATTAAAGTACTCTATTAATTCTTGTAATTTTACGTTTTTATCTTCTAGGTTATTAATGTTTGACTCAATTGAAACTATTTCTTTGTTAATTTCACTACTTTGTATCCAAGTTTTCGTGTAATTATAAATGAAAAAAATTAAAATAATTATTAAAAGTAGGAAAAAAAATTTATTTTTCCAAGTGGATTGATTAGAGTTTTTATTTCCTCCTATCATTAGTATTTGATTTATAAATTATAACATCTTTTAAACTATTCTTCAAAGTTTTGATCTTCTGTTTTGTTTAAAATTTCTCTTAGTCTATCTTCACCGATCCCAGCTTTTATTTTTTTTACCATTTCTAGCAATTCTTGAGCTGAAAGTTGGGTAGAGTCTAGCTTTTCTTTTAGAGTATCTGATTTAAGCTGAAGAATTAATTGTTGAATTCTATATGGTTGAGAAATATTTCTAATTTCAATTTGAGTTTTGCCGTCATCTAATATTATATAAACATTTCCAATTCGGCTAAGGGTTTGCCAAATACCTTTAATTTGATAAAAAACATCATTAGTTTTTGATAAAGGTATATCTGATACTGTTTTTTGAAAAAATCCTTTTTTATCAATATCAATAATTCTTTGATTGGTAATAATAAATGTTTGAAAGTACCAAATAATTACATTACGAATTAACCACAGGATGCCAAGGACTAACATTGCTGAAAACAAAGCTATCCCTTTGCTACCTAAATAAAATAAAGGGTAAAGAAAAAAGAAAGGAATAATTATTAAAATAATTGGTAAAGGCAATGATGTTATAAGTTTTAGTGTAGACTGTCTGACAGTTTTAACTATTCCTTCGTTTTCGTTTAGAACTAAATTTTTATATATTGCTTTGTTGGCCATTTTTTTTCTGTTTTACTATAAAATGATGTTTTCCTACTTCTATTGCGGCTAGCTTAAGTAAGCCTAATCCAAATACTAATATCCAATCTAGTGTTTTTAAAGTGTCATATCTGGGAATGCCAATTAAGTTTTTAAGAAAAGGTATATAAATTGGCAACACTAACAACGTAAAACCAAGTAAGACAGCTATAATAAGGTATCTGTTTGAAAATAAATTTTTAGTAAAAATTGAGTGCCTTAGGCTTCTACATGAGAAAACATAAAGTAGAGAATCTATGCCTAAGGCGGCGTAAATAAAAGTTCTGATATGCTCAATACTATAATAGCCTGTTTTCAGTAAGGTAAAAAATAATGCCATTAATATTATATCTGTTACAATTCCAATTATAAAAATTAGAGTTTTCATTTCTTTGTCTAATATTTTTGCATTTTTTTTTCTTGGTTTGTAATCCATTACTTCTTTTTCCCCTGGTTCGACGGTTAAAGCTAAATTAGGAAATCCATCAGCAATTAAATTTATCCAGATTATTTGAGCTGGAAGTATTGGAAGAGGAAGGTTAAATATCAAAGCACCACTGATCAATATCATCTCAGAAAAGCTATCTGAAAGAAGATATAAAATAACTTTTTTGATATTATCAAAAATTACTCTACCCAGTTCTACGGCAGCCACTATTGTTTTAAAATTGTTGTCGAGAAGTATAATATCTGATGTTTCTTTGGCAACATCAGTACCAGATCCAAAGGCAATTCCAACGTCGGCAGCCTTGATAGCTGGAGCATCGTTCACTCCGTCCCCTGTCATGGCAACAACCTCGTCTTTTTTTTGCCAAGCATTAATTATTCTAAGTTTATGTTTAGGGTCAACTCTGGCATAAATATCAATATTTTCTACTTTTTTTAATAATTCTTCATCGCTCATTTGGTCAAGGTCTTTTCCTTCAACAATATTTTTTTCATCTACTTTTAGGCCAAGTTCAGAGACTACTGCTTTTGCAGTCAATTTATGATCGCCAGTAACAATAATTGTTCTAATGCCGGCACTTTGAGTAAGTTCAAATGTTTCTTTTGCTTCTTTTCTTAATGGATCTTTTAGAGCAATAAATCCAGCAAAAATAATATCGTTTAACTCATCTTCTAGGTTTGCCTCCTTATTATTGTTGATTTTTTTATAACCAAATGCTAGTAAACGCAATCCTTGATTTGTTAATTTTTCATATTTATCCTGAATTAATTTTCTTTTACTTTCGGTTAGTTTTTCTTTTTTGCCATTAATTCTAATTTTTGTAGCCATGGCAATAATTTTTTCAGGGGCACCTTTAACATAAACAACATTTTTTTTATCATCCAATTTGTTAAGGGTAGCCATGTATTTAATTTCAGAATCAAAAGGTATTTCGGCTAACCTTTGCTGTTGTTTTTTAATTTCTTGACTTGGCAGTCCTGCTTGAATAGTTCCCATTAATAAGGCTGATTCAGTTGGCCCACCTAAAATTTTCCAGTTTTGCAAATCTTCATTTGGGTTTTCAATTACAGCATTGTTACATAGTAAAGAAATTTTTAAAATTAAATCGTGATCTTTTAATTTTCCTGAATTATTAAATTGTAGTGATTCTAATTCTTTTGATTCATCACCAAAAGTAATAACTTGAGCGACTTGCATTTTGCCTTCAGTTAGAGTGCCAGTTTTATCCGTACAGATAACTGATACACTGCCTAGAGTTTCTGCTGCAACTAGGCGCCTAACTAAAGCTTTTCTTTTTAAAATAGCCTGCATACCAATTGCTAAAATAGCTGTTACACCAATTAAAAGACCTTCTGGTATAGCTGCCACTGCAATTGCCACTGCTGTTTGAATCATTCCTTCTCTGGCACCATGTCCAAAACCAAAAATTGGCCGGCCTTGAATTTTGCCAACTATAATTATTAAAACAGAAATACCCAAAACAATATAAGTTAAAGTTTGACTAAAAGAGCTTAGCTGTTTTTGGAGGGGTGTTTTTTCTTCTTTAGCATCTTTGACTAGTTTTGTTATTTTTCCAATTTCAGTATTTATACCTGTTTCACAAATTATTGCCTTTGCTCTTCCGGTAGCAACAATAGTGCCACTATAAACCATGTTTTCCCTATCAGCTAGAGGCGTACCTTTTTCTGATTTTTTTAATTTTTTTTCTGATGGTACAGATTCACCAGTTAAAGCAGCTTCAATAACCTGAAAATTATCTACAGTAATAAGACGAGCATCAGCAGGAATTTTATCTCCGGCTTCAAGGAATATAATGTCACCTGGAACTAAGTTTTTTGCACTGACTTCTATTTCATTTCCGTCTCGTAAAACTTTTGCCTTAAAGTCTATTAATTTTCTTAAATAAGTAATAGCTTTGTTAGCTTTGTTTTCTTGGTAAAATCCAAGAATTGTATTAATAAAAACAGCCATTAATATAATAGCTGCATCGACAAAATCCTGAAGTAATATAGATAATATACTTGCCCCAATTAATACATATACTAAGGGACTTTTAAATTGGTTTAAGAGAATAACTAAACCAGAGAGCCTTTTTTCTTCTGGAAGTTTATTTGGCCCAAATTTTTTTAGTCGATTTTTTGCCTCTTCTTCACTTAGTCCTTCTTTTTTTGATTTTAACTTAGTGAATACTTTAGGTAATTCAAAATTATACCAAAGATTTTTTTCCATTTTTTATTTTTATTTATTATAATAACTAACTTATATTATAACAAAAAAATTAACTTTCTGCCATTTTTATTAAAGAAAAAAGCCTGGACTCAGGCTTTTGTTAGAAATGTTCAAATAAAGGGCTATAGCTTGATTTTTTTTGACTCGATGAGACCTTGTTCTTCTAGTAGTTTGAGTCGTTTAAATTCTTCACATGAATCCACCAATGCCATAAAATGTCTTAAGATGCATCCTTGACCATTTTGGTGAAATTGGCAATAAGCCGATAAGGGGCAGTAGTTTTTTTGGATACTATCATTACTGGACATTGATTAGACCTTTACCTTTCTGGGGGTGTTAGTTCCATTAACGGTAAAAAGTCTCCTTCCTATATACTTGGTATAACTCTGATTTATATGCTTGTCAAATATTTTTTAAAAATTGGCTTATTTAAAATATTATTTTTTATTTTTAAAAATACTACCTTAAAAGGTAGTAATTAAATTGGTGGGACGTACAGGATTCGAACCTGTGACCATCAGCTTAAAAGGCTGCTGCTCTACCAACTGAGCTAACGTCCCTAATTTGAAAAAAATTTAACAATAAAAAGATAATAGCAGAAAAATTAAGAAAAATCAAGTCCTATTTATAAAATAGTAGCTGATTTCTTCTTTGGGATAATTTGGGGGTAATTTTGCCTTGTCTAAATGCTTTAAAATAGTGTAAGATAATATAACTGGAGGGTTTATAAACTCTTTTTTTATGCCTAAAAATAAAGAAAATTTTAATAAGGTACCACCGCAAAATATTGAGATGGAGCAATCTTTGCTAGGGTGCTTATTGATTGATAAAGATTCTATAATTAAAATTGCTGATATTATCAGACCTGAAGATTTTTATAAAGATAGCCACCGTTTTATTTTTGAGGCAATGAGAAATCTTTACGAAAAACGTGAACCAATTGATTTATTAAGTTTAGGGGCAAAACTTGAAGAAAAAAAACAGCTCGAAGCAGTTGGCGGAAGAAGTTATTTAACTAGTTTAGCCAATACAGTACCAACTTCTAGCCATGTAGTACATTATGCTCAAACTGTTCAGGGAAAGGCCACTTTGCGCCGTTTGATTTCTGCATCATCAGAGATTGCTGAACTTGGCTATCAAGAAACAGAAGAATTAAGTAAGTTACTTGACCGAGCAGAACAAAAACTTTTTAATGTTTCACAAAAGTATTTAAAAAGAACTTTTACTTCTATTAATGATGTTTTAACTGATGCTTTTGACCGAATTGATGAACTTCATAGGGAATCTGGTAAACTTCGTGGTTTACCTACAAGTTTTGCCGATTTAGATAATATTTTAGCAGGTTTACAACCTTCTGATTTAATTATTTTAGCTGCTAGACCTTCGGTTGGTAAAACTACTCTAGCCTTGGATTTAGCTCGTAATATTGCAATTAACACTAAACAGACAGTTGGTCTTTTTAGCTTAGAAATGAGTAAAGAACAGCTTGTTGACCGTTTACTTTGTGCTGAAGCAGGAGTAGATCTTTGGAAAATGAGAACTGGAAAACTTTCAGATAAAGGTGAAGATGATGATTTTTCAAGAATCAACAGAGCAATGGGATCTTTAGCTGAAGCTAAGATTTTTATTGATGATTCTGCTAATGCTAATGTAATGGAAATTAGAACCAAAGCCAGAAGACTGCAAAATGAACATGGTTTGGGTTTGATTGTTATTGATTATTTACAGTTAATGGAAGGTACCAGTAAAGAAAGTAGAGTTCAAGAAGTATCTGAAATTTCTAGAAATCTTAAGGCAATTGCCAGAGAATTAAATGTACCAGTGTTAGCATTGTCGCAGCTTTCACGTTCTGTTGAATCAAGAGATAGCCATATTCCTCGCTTAGCTGATCTAAGAGAATCTGGATCAATTGAGCAAGACGCTGATGTGGTTTTATTTATTTATCGAGAAGCTACTTATCAAAAGGATTTACCTCCAGATAAGGCTCATTTAACTGATATTATTATTGCTAAACATCGTAATGGACCAACAGGTAAAGTTAAATTATTTTTTGATGAAAAGAATGTTACTTTTAAAAGTGTTGAAACGAAAATTGATGATTCCCAGATAGATTTTGGCAGTTAAGAAAAATTAGTTATAATATATAAAAGGATTAACTAATTTATTATGCCTAAACACCCACACCTAAAACCACCACATCATAGTCCTGAAAGTAAAAAGCCCTTAGCTCCTCCTTTAGAATCATTACCTTACCACCAGGTAGTAAAAGAAAATAAAGGTAAAACTTTAATTATTGCTTTAATTTTTGGCAGTTTAGCCACTTTAATTATAGGTTTAGTACTAAAATATTTTGATATTTCAATAAATATAATTTTGCCTGTTTTAGCGCCGATTTGGGTTGGTAGTATAACCCTTATTTATTCAGTCAATTCTAAAAGTTAATGATTCCTTATCCGGATTCAATTAAAAATCTTATTGAGCAATTCTCAAAATTGCCAAGTGTTGGTCCAAAAACCGCCGAAAGGTTGGTTTTTTATTTATTACGTCAACCCAAAGACAGACTAGAAAAATTTGGTTTAGCTTTAGAAAAAATTAAAGACCAAATAACAGTTTGTAAAAAATGCCAAAATTTTGCCGAAAATGATCCTTGCTCAATTTGTTCAGATAGCAGGAGAAGTCTAGCCGTAATTTGTGTTATTGCAACACCTCAGGACTTATTTGCCTTGGAAAAAACAAATGAGTACCAAGGAACTTATCATATTCTTGGAGGTGTTATTGATCCGTTAGAAGGAATAACGCCAGAAAAATTAAAGCTTAAGGAGTTGATTGAGAGAATAAAAAAAGATAATGTAAAAGAGGTAATTTTAGCTTTTAATTCAGATATGCCAGGTGAAACTACTATTTTATATTTGACAAAATTACTTAAACAGTTTAAAAATGTTAAGATCACTCGTTTAGCTCAAGGCTTGCCAAGCGGTAGTGATTTAGAATATGCCGACGAAATAACTTTAACTTCTGCCTTGAAAGGTAGAAAGGAACTTTAAAAAGGAGGGGCAAAATTGAGAATAATTGGTATTGGTATGTATTCCCATATTCCAAGAAGGCATTTTTGTCTTCATAGAAGAATTGGCGTTATTCAAAACGCCATTACAGCTCAGGCCGAAGCGGTTAGAAAACAAGTTGATCCAGATGCGCCCAGAAAGCCAAAACCGTCTCATTTTAAACCTATTGTTATACCTCCTACTCGAGGTGAAGCTTCCGGCGACCCTGATCCTGAAGACAAAATTCCGCCTTATTTTCGTTTAAGACAAAGAAAAGATGTACAAGAGGATGATCACCCTCCGCCTAGTGATGGCGGCCATCTTGACATCGAAGCCTAAACCAAAAGCGCCCGCAATGTACGAGCGCTTTCTTTTTTATAATGAGAAATTAGATTTTTTCGATTTGAACTGTAGTGTGTTGCTGTCTGTGTCCAGTTGTTCTTTTGTATCGGGTTTTAGCCTTGTATTTAACAACCGTAATTTTTTTATTTTTCTCTTGTTTTAGGATTTTACCTTCAACTTTGCTTTTTAAAACAGGTTTGCCGATTTCTAAATTTTGGCCTTTTTCATCAGTAATTAAAAGGGTGTCAAATTTAACGCTATCCCCTTCTTTACCTTTGAGTTTTTCAATTTTGATTTTATCACCAGCTTTGACAAGGTATTGTTTACCGCCGGTTTTAATTACTGCTAAAGACATATTAAATAAATCTTAATTATTAACCCCTATAGTGTAGCGATTATTTATAGAAAAGTCAAGACCTACAATAATTTGGAAATATAGTGGTCAACAGGGGCAAAATTGTCTGTTAATATCTTAATATCCTGGCCAATTGGGATTTCTTTTTCCCAAAGTTGGTTTATTAATTCGGTTTGTTTTTGGTTAGCATTTTTCAGCAAATCAGTTTTAGTAAGTTTTTTTGGGTTTTTACTCGCAAAAACTACTATATTTTGGTGGCGTTTGGCATCATTTTGACCGTAATAATAGGCGGGAAAAACATAAATTTGAGGGAAAAATTCTTTCAAGGTTAGGTACTCTGCTTGGAAAAATTTAGATTGTTCTCCTTCAATAGATGATATAATATTTAAAACTAAAATTCCGTTATCATTTAAAGAATTATATATTTTTTCAACAGCCTGTCTAGTAGTTAGTTGAAAAGGGATAGAAAAGTATGAAGCAAAAGCATCCCCATATATAACATCAAATTTTTCTTGATTATTGTTTAAAAAAATTCTTCCTCCTTGATGAATTATTTTTAGCCTGTTGTTATCTTTTAGTTTAAAGTAGTTTTTAGCAACTTGCGTTACTTCTGGATCTATTTCAACAACAGTCATTTCAGCTTCTGGATAACGATCTAAAAAATTAATTGGAGCAACATAAGCGCCAGCACCTAAGGTAAGAGTTTTTTTAATCTCAGGTTTAAATAAATTGTCTAAAAGATAAAGCTGGTGATAGGGTGAAAATAAATCATTTGAGTTTTTAAAAATTACTGAATGAGCTTCTGTTGCTAAATACAAAACCCTGACTTCTTTTTTACTTTTAGGGTCAAGTCTGTCGACTACTCGAATATGGTTATAAGTACTATCTGTTTCATAGACATATCCGTTTTCTGTTTTTTGGTTAGCAATAAAAAGGCTAATGATTACTATAATTAAAATAATTTTTAATAATTTTTTTCCGCTAAGTAGAGACATTAGAACTAATATCAAACTCAATCCAAAAAGAATTTGAATACTGCCAAATGTTGGGATCAAATAAAATCCGGCTAAAAATGTACCAAAAATACTACCGACAGTTGAGAGGGCATATAAATTTCCAACTACCCCGCCAGAGCTTTCAACACTTTCAATTTTTAGCCTGGCAGCGTATGGAGAAACCATGCCCAGAATTATGCTTGGAAGAGTAAATAAGGCCAGAGTGGATATTATTGAGCCTGCTTTTACCCCTAAAGACATGGAAAAATTTAAAACCGGTTTATTAAGTATTGTAATTAAAATAATACTTAAACTGGCAATAAATAAAATTTGAGTTAAGAATTCAAGCTTAGGATTTTTTTGGGAAAATTTACCACCTAAGTAGTAACCTAAACTCATGGCGCCTAAAATAATGCCAATTAATGCTGACCAGACAAAAATTGAGGTTCCTAAATAAGGAGCCAGTAATCTTGAGCCAATTAATTCTAAAACCATTACTACTGCCCCACCAGTAAAAATGATAATTTCGAGTTTTCCTAATTTATTTTTCATAGATTAATTTAATTTTATCCCCTACTTTTATATTATTTTTATTAATAAAACCGGCGCTTAGTTCCAGGACGTAGTTAGTTGGATTTGGTGAAATAAATTTGCTAACTTTACCGTTTTTATCAAATATTTGAATATTTTTCTGTAAGCCTGTTATAGTATCGTCTTTAATCCAAAGTACATCAATTGGGAAGTTCATATCCTTCATCCAAAAATTTCTAATTTGATAGTCTGGATAGATAAAAATCATTCCCTGGTTATCCTCTAAACTTTTTTTACCGGAAAGACCTTTGAGTTGTAAATAGTAGCTGCTAGCAGTTTCAACGTTTATTTCTATGTTATTTATTTTGACACTTTTTATGTTGTTTCCGTTTTTATTAAAAAAGATTATTAAATAAATAATCAAAAATAAAATTAGTAGCAAAAAAACAATAAGAAAAATTTTAAGCTTCATTTTTGTTTTTTAGTTTATAAACTATTAGTAGAGTACTAACTAATAGTATCATAAAAATCGCTAAAGACATTAAGGCAAGTACCTTTCCTTTTGAATGAAGGAAAAGCGAAGTAGCCCCAAATGCAGTAGTAACAAGATATAGAAATAAAACGGCCTGGCGATGGTTTAAACCAATATCTAAGAGGCGAAAATGCAAATGTTTATTATCACCGCTAATTGGTGAACGACCTTGCCATATTCGGCTAAGAATTACCCAAATAACGTCTAGGATTGGAATTCCCATAATAAGTAAGGCAGTGGCGATTTTAGAGCCGGAAATAATTGCTAAAACACCAAGCATAAAGCCGCAAAACACACTGCCGCCTTCTCCTAGAAATATTTTAGCCGGATGCCAGTTAAATATTAAAAAACCAAGACAGCTTCCAGCTAAAATTAAGGCTAAAAAAGAAGTACCAGAGGACGGAATATCCCAGTAAAGGCTAACCATAAAAATAATAACTGCACCAATTGTAGTAATGCCACTTACTAATCCGTCTAAGCCATCTAAAAGTTTTGTAGTATAGACCATTCCTAAAAGCCAAAAAAATGCCATTATAGTTCCAAGAGTAGCTGAAAATTCAATTACCCCACCAAACGGATTAGTAATAAATTTTATTTTTATTCCAGCCGTTATAATAATAATAATTGCAATTACTGGCCAAATTATTTGTTGGATTGGTTTAAGGCCTTTGAAATCATCTAAAAAACCACCAAACATTAAAATAAAGCCAGAGATTAGAATAGCAATAATATGAAAAGTAGAGATTTTTGAATCTTGAATATAGCCTAATTGCCAAAATATTAAAATGGAAATTGTGAATGCTAAAAAAATAGCCAATCCTCCAAGTAGTGGAATTGGTTTTTTCTGGATTTTTCTTGGTCCTGGTTGATCAACGATATTTAGCTTTAAAGCTGTTTTTTTTACTAAAGGAGTAAATAATAGAACCAAAAAAAAGCTAGTAATCAGAGGAAGTAAGTATGTCATTTTTAGCTTATTTTATTTTAATTATTAATTGTTTTACGGTATTTTTTTATTTTAAATTTGTTTTGCTTTTTGAATATCTAAAATTCCTCCTGATTTTATGATTACAATATCTCGTCTACCAATTTTACCGGCTAGTAAATAATTTGCCAAGACGTCTTGAACTCGTTGTTGGATTAAACGTCTTAAAGGTCTAGCACCAAATTTAGGATCAAAACCTTCTTTAGCTAGCTCTACGACTGCTTCCGGGGTAATTTTTAAAGTAATTCCTTTTTCTTCTAGGCTGACAGCAACTTTTTTGATCATTAATTTAGTAATTTTTGCGACGTCATCCATCGAAAGTGGTTTAAATACAATAATACCATCAAAACGATTTAAAAGTTCTGGCCTGAAATATTGATTTAATTTTTCATCAATTAATTCTTGTTTGATTTTTTCAACAGGAATGTTTTGTTTTACTCTTTCTTGAATTAATTTAGTACCAGCGTTTGAAGTAGCAATAATAATAGTATTAGTAAAATCAATTGTTCGGCCGGTATTGTCAGTTAAGCGGCCGTCATCCATAATTTGCAAGAATACATTTAAAATATCTGGGTGGGCTTTTTCAATTTCATCAAGTAATACTAGAGAGAAAGGATTTTTACGAACTGCTTCTGATAAATATCCGCCTTCTCCTGATTGACTGGTGCCAGGAGGAGCACCAATTAAACGATTAATACTTACTTTTTCTTGATATTCAGACATGTCAAGCCTGATCATGTTATCTTCAGCACCAAAATATACTTCTGCAACGGTTTTTGCTAGTTCGGTTTTACCAACACCAGTAGGTCCCATAAATAATAGATTTACAATTGGCCTTGCCTGATCACGCATTTCAGCTCTGGCTCGGCGCAGACTAGCTGCAACCATTTCAACTGCTTCTTGTTGATCAATAACGCGTTGATGAATTTTATCTTCAAGATTAAGAAGTTTTTCTGATTCTTCTTTAGTAATTTCAGTTAAAGGAATGTTGGTTTTTGCAGATAGCACTGCAGCAACATCTTCAGCTGTGGCAAAACTATTTTTTCCCTTCGTTTCTTTTACTCTGGTTGCTACTTCTTGGAGAATTTCAATTGCTTTTTCCGGTAAATATCTTTCATGGAGGTAGCGTCCGGATAGCTCAACTGTTTTGGCAATTGCATCATAAGAAAAAAACATTTGGTTTTGATATTCAAAAGTGCCAACTTTTGATTCTAAAATTTGAATAGCCTCATTACCTGAAACTTCATTAACATCAACTTTTTCTAAACTATTATCAAGTGAGCTTTTTCCTTCCAAATAACGCCTGTATTCGGTTGGAGTTGAGGTAGATAAAGTTAAAATATTATTACTTGCTAATTGTTGAGCTAAAACATCGGCTAAATCGATACTGCCTTGGCGGCCGGCTGTGATACCAATCATTCGGTGAATATCTTTAATATAAATAATAATATTACCTGAACGTTTAATTTCATTAATAATAATTAAAAGCCTTTGTTGGGCTTTGGCAGCGTCAACACCACTTACTAATTTAGCAATATCTAAACTAACTAATCTTTTGTCTTGTAAAAAACTAGGAACAGTTTCTTCTACCATTCTTTGAGCAATTCCTTCAACAATAGTATTTCTACCAACTCCTGGATTTCCTAAAAGCAAAACACTTCTTCTGGTTCCACCATGCATTATATTAAAAATTTCTTCTATTTCTTTTTCACGTCCAATACAAGGGAATAAATAGCCATTACGGGCCATAATAGTTAGGTCTTGACTAAAAGCATCAAGAGCTGGGGTAGCAATAGCTGTCATTGCTCTGTTCATGTTGTTTTTTGGCTTTAAACTGGCCTTAGAACGAAAACGACTCCAGTTTTCTCTTAGTTGACGCTTAATCCTAAGCCAGGCAACTACATTAGTAATTTTATCTGGTGTAATGTTTAAATCGTAAAGTAATTCTTTAACTTCGTTTTCCTGACTAGCTAAAGATTGTAACAATTCTGTAACTTGCACTTTTCTTTGACGTAAAGTATAAGCCAAAAAGTATGATTTAAAAATAATTTCTTTTACTTGGTCGCTTATACTAACAGAACCTTGAGATTTATTAAGCTGGCGGCCTAAAACACTTCTGATTCTACTTTTTAATGTTGAAAAAGGGGTCCCTAGCCTACTAAAAATAATCTGGGTTTGGCTAAAGGTTAGAAGTGATATTAAAAGATGGATTGGCCCAACTAGGGCGTCTTCATATTTATTTGCCATTTGCCATGATTTATTAATGGCTTCTCTGGCTTCATATGTGAAGTAAGGTGTAATGTTGATTTTTTGTTTTTTAGGTAAACTATCAATTTTTTGCCAAGTGATTTGTTGAATTAATTTTGGCATTTCTTTGTATTTTCTTTTTGGAATATGTTTTATTTTTTCTAGATCTCTTTGAAAACGATATAAAAGATAGCAGTTTGTTAGCATTGAAAGCCAAAAAATAAAAAGTTGCCAATTTTGAATTTGAAAAAATTTAATTATAGGAAAGTTAGTGCTAACAAATGAAGTCATTACCCAACCGGCCATGGCTAAGCCAAATGCACCAAAAAGAAATAAAATTATATTAATAATATTCTTAACAATTTTTTGGGTTTTATCTTGAGCAATTTGAAGAAAGCTTATTTTTTTACCCCAGTATAATAAAAATTCTCCAGTCCAGGCTACCATACCTAAGGAATGACATTTTTGACAGTCTTTATTATCCAGTTTGCCAGTACCTTTGCAATCTGGGCAGACTAGCAATTGGATTTTGGTTTCTGCTTGAGTTTTTTCTGGCATATCTAACTAATTAAATATAATAAATTAATAACTACTTGATAAACGATAAAGATAGGAAATACAATCCAGGCTAAAAATAAAATGATTGTTAAAATAATCCAAATTAAAAATACAATTGACCGAAAAATAATTTGAAGTAATCTGGCAAAGAAACTGATAATTCTACCTTCGATATCGTATTGGCCAAACATTGGAGTAAATAAATTTTTTACCCAGACTGAAAGTCCTAAAATTTGCTCCTGACTTCTTATTTGATTTATACAAAAAATACCCATTTTAAGGGTACCTTTAGTAAACCACCAAATTGGCCAGTACAAAATATCACCAATAAGGTCAATTAAGACAAATTTTAATGAAGTAATAAATAAATTTTGAGTCATATTTTTTAATATTATACCATAAATCATCTTGTTTTATCAAAAAAAAGCTGAGATTTTTATCTCAGCCTAGCGTAGCGGCGCCTATTTCCAATGTCGGACATAATAGTTACTCTTTCTTGAGTATCTACACAAGGATTGCCAGCCATTCTAATGGTTGTTTCGTTGAGTCTGGCAGCCATTTGCCTGCTAAAACGAGGTGAAATCCTCGGCCTTATATTTGCCAATACCTTAGCGTTTTTAATAGATATCAAACTCATTTTAGGTTTCCTCCTTTTTTAAATTGCTATTCCAATGTTAGTTTATTTATTATTAATAGTCAAATAAAAAGGCCCAGGAGAAAGCCTATTGTTTTACAGATGCAAATACAATGGTTTCTCCTGGGTAGAATGGGGTTGATTTGACAAGCGTTTTTCAAAAGACTCTGGCTGGATATTTCGCAAGACGACTAGATGTGCACACTAGTTTTTTTCGCCATAAGGCGTCTAATTCGGCCGAATTCCTCGCGATCACCTAAGCGGTCTATGTCGCTGTCTCAACCCGCTTAGAATATCCTATAGTAAATTTTGTTTACTGTCAATTTAAATCAAAAATTTCAGCAAATTTTTTATCGATTTGTTCTGTTATTGCCTCTTCAGTTATAAAAGCCTTAATAATATCTGGGAAATCTAAACCTAATTTTACCTCTGTGTCAGTTATTATTATTTGGCCCTTAATTTCCATTGTTATGAATAATTTTTTACCGGTAAAAGAAAAATTTAAAATATTATCATTCCATTCAGTATATTTATCAGTTATTGTAACCTGCTCGTATTCTTTATTGATTATTTCTTCTAGGTAATTATCAATTCTATTAATAGCAGCTTCTTGAGTAGTTTGATGGGTTCTACTTATTTGAAATTCACCTGTTGGGTCTGGGTATGATATTGGATCTGGAGTTGGGTCAGAAGTTGGTTTTGAGCTTGGATCTGAGTCTGGTGCAGGTTCGGGATCGGGGTCGGGGTCTGAACTTGGTTCTGGATCTGATGTTGGCTCAATTCCAAATTGGAGTTCACCAATTTGGAATTGTTCAAGATTTTGATTTGTAATACCTAAGCTTAGATAACGCATTATTTCATAAGCAGCATCGCCATTTTGCATGTAATAGCGTTTACCATCGGTTGGGTTTATATACCAAGCTTCACCACGAGATTCAACTTGAAGCAATATTTTACCTTTAAGCTGGTTTACTAAGTTGTAATTAAAAGACATATTTTCCGTACCTAGTGGATTATATCCGTTTCTTACTTCAATTCCGTCATTATAGCCATCGCCGTCTGTGTCAGGGTTATTTATATCAGTAGCTAGACCTTCTTCGAGCTTATCGGTTAGGCCATCGCCGTCTGTGTCGGTGTCTGTAAATCTATCTTCAACTCCAACTGGAATTTTATTTAAATTTTTATTTGTAATTCCTAATCCAAATTCTCGTAAGACAACATAAGCAATTAAACCATCTTTAAGATAATACCTTTTTTGATCTTCTGTGTTTATATACCAAGCCTCACCGTTTTCTTCGACTTGTAATAGTATATAGCCTTTTAGTTTTTGTTGTAGACCCTCAGCCTTGGCTGAAGGAATAATCATTGCTGTTAAACATATTACTAACAGCAATTTAGTTAATGTCGAAAAGTTCATTAAATTTTTGGGTTATTATTTTTTTTATTTTTTCTTCGGGAATAAAGTTTAAAACTAAATCAGGGACATCTGAATCACCTATTACTTCAGCATCAGTTACAATAACTGTTCCGGAAAAATCTAAAGTAAAGAGCATTTTTTGAATTGTAAAAGAAAAACGCATAATATAGTCTTCCCAGTTTTTTTGGGGTTCAATGACTGTAACGCCTGGATATTCTTCTTTCATTAGTTCGTTTAAATAATCATCAATTTTTTTAATAGCTTCCTGTTGACTTGTTTGATGTCTGAGAGTTAATTGCATATAGATTATTAGCTTGCACCTGTAGCACTTATTAGTTGATTAACAACAAAAGTGGCGATTGCATAAGCAGTAAAAATAATTACTAAACCAATCGCACCAGCAGCCACGGCTTTTTTACCAGTATCATTTTTTTCTTCATTACCTCCAGCAGTCATTAATATAAATCCACCAGCAATTATTCCAACAATAGCAATTATTCCTAAAAAGCCTAGTAATATTCTAACTATAGCCATAACGCCTTCTCGGATATCTTTTGTCCCCAGACCAGTATAGGTTCCATATTCCATACCAACATCCAAAGTAGCTAAAGTTGGCAGTGCACTTAAAATAAAAATTGTACCAATCATTGTTAGAGTTAATAGTTTTTTCATAACTTCTCTTTTTTAGTTGTCTGATTTATTTTAGACATTAAAGTTAAAAAAAGTTATTTATCGTTTTTTTGGTCGTCTTTTACTCCAATATAAACAAGTCCACCTAAACCGACTATAATAATTATTACAATAATGGTCATTAATGGCATAGTTATAATTTTCCAGCTTTAATTGTTTTTCTAATTTTAAACATTAAGTTTAAATAAAAATTAAGATTACTAAGGGTTGCCAATTTTATTTTTATTATTCCGGAAAGACTTTAGCGTGTAAATAATCCACTTCCGATGCATAATAATGTGTATAATAACCGTAACAGTTAAAATTAAAGCAGTATAGTCATGCCAAACTTTTAGGTTTTGTCGTAGGTTAATGATTTCTGCAGACACGCCACGACCCATTCCACCTTCAGGAATAAAAAACCAGCGCCAAAACCCGGTTATTGCAACGACTAAAAATGACAGAGCACCGATAAAGTCGATAAAAAAAATAGTCTTTGTTTTATTCATAACTTATCCCTTCTAATTGTCTGACGAATCTCAGACATTAAGGTTAAATAAAAATTTAAGTTATTAAGTGTCGCTAGCCGCATGCCCAGCGGTTCATTAGTTTTAAACAGATGATGAAAGTAAGCCTTGGAATACTGCTTTAAGTTAGTCGTATTGATTGGAGAGAGATCTTTGGCGAATTTGGCGTTAGTAATATTTATGGTGGTATAGAAATTCTTTTTAGTAATATCCCCTTTTCCTTTCCAGATATAAAGACGGCCGTGACGGGCTTCCCTGGTTGGAATAACACAATCAAACATATCAATACCATTTTTTACAGCTTCAATAATTTCTTCGGGTTTACCTAAACCCATCAAATAACGAGGTTTATTTTCTGGTAAGTTTGGAACTGTCCAATTTAAAATATCTTTCATTTTTGACCTTGGTTCACCAACCGCTACTCCACCAACCGCATAACCATCGAAATTTAGATCAACTAATTCTTTTGTTGATTTTTTTCTTAAATCTTTATAAATTCCGCCCTGAATAATGCCAAATAATAGTTGCTTTTTGTTTTTTTTAGCTTTAATACATCTTTTGGCCCAACGAGTAGTTCTGTTCATTGATTCTTCAACTTGTTTTTTTGTTGCTGGATAGCCAATAACATCGTCAAAGGCCATCATAATATCAACTCCTAGATCTTTTTGGATTTTAATTGATTTTTCTGGTGTCAATAAATATTTTTTTCCACTTTTAGGATTTGAAAAATTTACACCTTTTTCTGTAATTTTTCTAAGCTTTGATAATGAAAAGACTTGGAAACCTCCAGAATCGGTTAAAACTGGACCAGGCCAGTTCATAAATTTATGGATACCGCCGGCTTTTTTAATTAAACCTTCGCCAGGTGTAAGCATTAAATGATAGGTATTTGAAAGTATAATTTGAGAATTAAGATCAGCCATTTCTTTCATACTTAAATTTTTAACTGCACCACGAGTAGCAATAGGCATAAAAAAAGGACCCACAATTTTACCATGGGATGTTTTTAACTCGCTTAAGCGAGCATTGCTTTTTTTTGATTTTTTAATTATTTTAAGCATAAAAATAAAATCTTAAACCTAAAAATTTTAATTTTTATTTTTAAGATTTATTCTGTAATATCAATAACTAATCCTCTACCTGTGCCAATTGGATCGTCCTCTAAATTTGAGGTTACTGCTTTTCCGGCTTTAGTAATTTCTGAATTGGTTACTTCATCGGTTGCAGTTAAGGTAGTTTGGTCTGTTAGAATTAAAAGTTTTCTTGTTTGTTGAAAATTTGGAGTTACGCTAATATCAAACCAAACATATAATTCATCAAAATTTTTATTAGTAGAAACGCGTCCGAGACTCCAGGTAACTTTATTATCTATATTGCTATAACTAATATCGCCAGCTCCAACTAAATATTTGTCTGCCCATTCAACTCCTTCTGGCAAGGTAGTTGTTATTTTGACATTATTAATTTCATGAAGGCTGTTTGCTAAGTACCAATAAATTCTAAATGTTGTTTCTTGACCTACTACTGGGGGTAATGGTCCTGTACCAACAGCAATATTATCATCATTAAAGTATCGACCCTCAATTTTTAGTTGAATATCTGTATTAATACTATTATTTATTTCATTGCTTTCTACTACTAGATCTTCGACTTCAAGTTCACCAATTTTTTCAATACCAGCAAAGGCTTTACTTACTACCTGTAAAATATCCTCATTTATATTAACATCGTCAGCTTCTTTAATATTAATTGTAAAATCAATTGAACCTTCATCGAGCGGTCTGATTAAATCAAGTTCTGAAATTTCTTCTTTAGTCCAAGTAATTATGTTATCTTCAATAATTCCTTGATTTTTATCTACAAGACTTTCCCAATCTAAAACGTCCGAATTCATATTTAATTTTAAAACAACTTCGTCTAAGTCTTTTTTACCTAAATTTTTGTAAATTAAAGAACAGGTTAATGTTTGACCAAAATTAATTGGTTGATTTTGATCGGACCCATTGATAATTAGTTTTAAATCTAGATTTGGTTCAATAATTTCGGTTAAAATAGATTTTTCTTGTTGGAGGGAAAATTCGTCAGTTTCTTCTTCGTTGAATCCAATTTGGATTTTAAAATCTGCAATAGGAATATCTTCGTCACTTATATAACCACCAGTAATTTCAATTTCACCTTCAGTTTTTGGTTCAAGATTTTCAATAACCCATTGATTATTTAAATTTCTTGCATCTTCCTGACGATGGTAACTTTCCGGATTTGCTTGCTGAAAAATAAAGTTAGTTGGATATATTGCTATTATTTTTATCTTATCTAAGGTTTGTTCTGAATTATTTTTGTAAGTGATTTTATAGGTGGTTTGTTTTTCTGGTAAAATTTTATCCGGACCTTCAACATTAATTTCTAAAATTGAAGAAGTAATTTGATTACTAAATGAATTACTTTCTTTAAAAACTGAGCTAAAGTTTTCCGGTTGAAAAGTGGCCGTAGCATTAAGAGTTTTTATTGAGCCAACCTCACCTATTAATTTTCCTTTAATTTCTATTTGACCGCTTTTACCTCGTTTTAAATCACCAATTATCCATGAATTATTAAATTCATTACTTGGCTCTGGTTGAGCGGAAGAAAATTCAAATCCATCAGGGTAGCGGAATATAATTTCAACATTATATAAATCAACTTTTTCAATATTTTTATATTTTAAAATATAAATTACCTCATCACCAGAAGCAATATTTTGTTGACTTTTTATTTCTAATTTAATACTTTGATTAGAAAAAGTGCTATCTGGATTAAAAATTAAAAATCCAACCCAGGCAATTGCCGAAAGAAGTAATGCAATTATAACAAAACTAAGTAAAACTATTCTCCATTTACCTTTTCTTCTAACATCTAGATGAGAAATATCTGGTAAACTGCCGTCTTGATTACTATAGATATTCATTAAACCTTTTTGAATAGCAAGATCACCGTTAGGTTTTTTTGTCTTGTCTTTTGAATCTTTTTGCTTTCCTTTATTCATATTATTTATTTACCAAAACTACACCGTAGAATTTATCGGTGGTTAATGTGTCATTAAAATTAATTTGATTATTTTCAATATTTATAGTGTTTGGAAATTTAGCTATTGGAATTAAATTATCATTTAGTATTAGGATTGATTTTAGGTCACTACCTAGACTACCAGGTTGTTTTTGAGCTAATAAACTGTAATAATAGCTATTTTGTCCATCTAAAGCTAATTTAAAAGGCAAACGATATTTAATTTTTATGAATTGAATTTCACCTGGTTTAAGTTGCGACCAATTGCCGAAAACGGTTTTGCCTTTTTCTTTGTAGATATCTGTTTGAGTTGATTCATCTTTTATTTTTTGAGTTTCAATACTAATTAAGTCAAGATCTTTTTGATATTCTTCTGAAGGTTCTTCAAATAGTTCTTCTGGCGGTATTTTAAAACCCTGGGCTTCAAGTAATTCACTGCCTAAAGGAACATAAAATCTAATATAACTATTATTTTGAACTCCAGTGAAAATATTTTCTCCGGCAATTCCAGTATGGTTTCTAGTTAGTCTAACGGTATCAATAATTGAGCCATCCTCTTGAACTTCTGCTTGATGCTGAATATTTTCTTTAATTACTCCATCGGTTTTACCGCCAGCTAAATTAGTATTAACAATCATTAGGTAATCACCGTCTGTTTCTTTAATTTCTGAAGACCAACCAAAATCAGATACAACTTCTTGGACTTTACTGTCGTCAAAATAAACCATAATTTGTTTTTCATTTAAACCTTGCTTTATAGTATTAAAAAGTTCAACAACTTGTTGATTTTGAGCAGAAAATATTCTTTCAATTAAAATTGGTGCGAGATCAGAAATAAATTTTTTGGGTCTATTTTCTTCTTTATCGTATTCAAGCTCTACAATTTTTTGAGTTTCAATTGTAAAATTTTCACTAGTAATAACCCTGTCATATTCAGGCATTTCAATAGGACCAAAAATATCTAAAAGTCTTTCCATGAGGGTTGAGGTAATGGCAATTACACCGTCAACACTTGGGTTGTCAGCTGTGTTTTCATAAAACCATTCTATTTTTTCAGCACTAGAAGGAAAATCAGGCCACCAATTTGCATCTTGAAATTCCCAACGGGGGTTTATTAGGTGAAGCGGTTGCGGTGAAATAACTTTTGGTTTTAACCAACCTTGAAGGTCATAAGTACCGCCGCCTGGAATATCAAGTGATTTAATTTCTCCTCGATCAATATCAAGTAGGCCAAAACTTCCCATAAAACCACCACCTCCGCGTAGCTCATTATTGTTTAAAAATACTAATAAATATCTTTTCCATTGATCATCACCAAGTACTCTTAAAATTGCTTCGTCTATGCTGTAAATATTTTTTAATCCTGTTTCAATTGTCGGCAGCATAGTTAAGACATTGTTAAATGTCTCTTGGTGTTCTTGAGGCAGGTCACTTGGTTTAATGGTTTCTAGTTTTTCTTTGATTGTATTAAAATTTGCAATTACATCCCTAAGACTAGCCTTAAATGAAAGCAATGATTGGTAATAATCTTTTACACTTTTGTCAGCTAAAAAGTTTTCACCACTATTAACTAAAATTTGGCCAGTTTCAGCAATAATTTCGCCTGCTTCTAGAAGACTTATCCCAGCATTTACTGTTTTGTTTTGGTTTGGTAAAAGCTTAATAACTTCACCTGTTAGAGCATTAAGTGAATCAATTTCTTTTTGAGCTAGGTTAAAATTGTATTTTGCTTGATCAAATTGATTATTTGCCTCTTGAAAATTAAAATCTGCAGCTGCTTTTTCTGCCTGCATTAAATTTGAAATAGCATCATTTGTAATCAATAATATTTTATCTTTTGTTCCTTGAAGGCTTTGATAATAGGTAAAAGCCTGAAGAGGAAGAATAAAAATTATTGAAATAACAACAAAAACAGCAATGCGTTTATACCAATTTCTTGGGATATTTAACTGAAAAAAATTAAAACTATTTGGTTTGGCAAATATGTCTTCAATACCGCTATCAAATACATCTTCAAAATTTTGATCTTTTTGGGGTTTTACAACCATTAGTTCTTTACCTTTATTTTTGAAAGAAAAAGCCTTTTTAAAATTTATTGGTTTTAATTTTAAAGATATTTTAGATGAAGTAGGGATTAGATTAACCCCTAATCTTTTTTTACCCTTTGGTAATTTTGGTGGCTTAATTTGAGTATTAAAATTCGGGCTAATTTTTGATAATTGAGCCCGTTTTTCTATGACCGTTGGAATTTTATCTTCAAATAAATCCTGATTAGGATTTTTTAAGTTAACAACATAGGGAGATTTTCTTGATGCAACCTCAGTCTTAATAGTAATTTTCTTGTTTATTGCCCTTGTTGTTTTTGGTTTAACGGTCTTTTTACTGCTTTTTTTAGCCGTTTTTTTTCTCGGCTTCTTTTTTGTAGCAGCAGTTTTTGTTTTTGCTTTTGCTTGTTTTGGCATTGGTTAAAAATAAACTATTTTAACCTATAAATTATAACATAAATTAACTTGTTTCGTAAACTGCTAAAGTTTTTTTTGCAGTATCTTGCCAATTGTATTTTTTTATTTGATTAAATCCTTTATCTCTAAGCTGACTTTGAATTTCAGGGTTGGTTATTACTTTTTTAATGATTTCGGCTATTTCTTTGGAGTTATAAGGATTAAAATATATTGCTGCATCTTGTAATATTTCAGGTAAACTAGTGTTATTAGAAGCAACAACTGGGGTGCCACAAGCCATAGCTTCTAAAGCAACAATACCAAAACCTTCTGAAAATGAAGGAAAAGCAAACAAACTGGCATTGCTATAGATAGCAGGAAGATCATCATCACTAATATATCCAGTGGTAATTATATCTTTTTCAAAGGGTGAATTTTTTATAGCTTGTTTAATTTCAGGATAGCGCTCGTCAGTTTGTCCGCCAAGGACCAATTGGTAGTCAAGTTTATATTCTGACTTTAAGATATTAAATGCTGTTACTAGTCCTGGAATATTTTTATGATCACGCCAAACACCAACAAAAAAAATAAAAGGCTTACTAATATTATATTTTTTATTTATATTGTCTAATACATTTTGATCTCTAATTGGTTTAAAGTTATTATTAAAACCTAAATAAGTTAATTTTATTTTTTCTGGTTTTAGATTAAAGTGCTTAATTAATTTATCTTTAGTATAATTTGAAATAGTTATTATTTTTTTACTGCGGTTGATTCCGCAAAAAAAAGTTAGTTTATAACCTATTTTTCTAATTAGTGATTTTTTTACATTTGGTCCAGGAAAAAATTTTGGCGTAATGTCATGAATAGTAGTAATAAATTTTTTAGGATAAATGATTGGAACATTAAAATGCGGAAAATGAATTAAATCTAGTTTGTGTTTTAATAATATTTTTGGTAATTTAATTTGTTCGCTGAAACTATACCAAGGGATATCTACTTTTACTTTTTTTATTCTTTTACTTGGCGGATTAAATTCTGAATAAGCCGGATCTTTCATAAATAATATATATTCGTTTTTTTGATCAATTAAAAAAAGATTGTCAGTTAAATTTTTTATATAGGCACCAATCCCAGTAGTTGATTTGGTGCCATACATTCTAGCATCAATTCCTATGCGCATGATTTTATTATATTTAATATTTCCTCAGCCTTTTGCTGCCAGTTAAACTTTTTAGCTCGACTTATGCCTAATTCGGTTAGTTTTATTTCTAAATTCTGGTCTGTTAAGATATAATTTATTGCTTGAGCAATATCATTAATATTATTTGAATCAATTAAAAGTCCGGCATTATTTATGGCTTCAATTAAAGATGAATTAGCGCTAGCAATAACTGGGGTACCACAAGCCATGGCTTCAATTGGTGGCAGGCCAAAACCTTCATAATTAGATGGATAAATAAACATTTTAGCTAATGAATAAATAGCTGGTTTATCTTTACTTTCAATATAACCTAAAAATTTAATTTTTTTATTGTTTTTTGTGTTTTGCCAGACCTTGTATATTTTTTTATATTTCCAACCTTCACCACCCACGATAACTAAATTTAAAGAATCATTTTTAAGTAGGTCAAAAGATTTAATTAAAGAACTAACATTTTTTCGCGGTTCAAGGTTTCCTAAATACAAAGCATAATTTTTGGGTAGATTATATTTGTCTAATATTTTTTGTTTTTCTTCTTCTGAAACTATATTGAAAAATATTTGACTTATTCCAGGATAAACTACTTTTATTTTATTATCATTTACTTCATACATTTTTACTATGTCATTTTTAGTATTTTCAGATATTGCAATGATTAAATCTGACTGCTGACACATCTTTTTAGGATTGATTAGTTTATGCCAAAGTCGTTTTTTAAAAGTAAAGAATTCTGGATAAATATCAAAAGATAAATCATGGACAATTAGTATTTTTTTACACCTATTTGAAATATTGGTAAATAAAAAACTAGGGGTTAAAAAAATATCAACATCTCCAGCTAGTTTGTCAACTGAGGTAAATTTTAAAAATCTAATGCCTAAATTAAATAATTTGTTTGGGTAGCTATATTTTTTATAAGTTACGTTTGAATAATCAAATTTTGGTATATTTGTTTTTTTAGCAGAGTTATAAAACAAAAAATATTGATTTTTTGAATCAATTTTTAATAAATGATCTACTAAGTTATATGTGTATTCACTAATTCCTGAATATTGACTTTCAGCTAAACAGCGAATATCAATTCCAATTTTCATAAATTATATCCCACATTTAATTTGAGAGTTTTTAAGTTTTTGGTATTCAACATCTATCAATTGGGTTATTTCTTTTCTAAATCTTTCGATACCAAACTGTTGAGCATAGTTTTTAATCTCAATTGAATTATAGTCTTCTGGTTTAAATCTAACAACAGTATCGGCTAAAGCTTCCCAGGTTTGTTCGTCAAAAAATTTACCGGTTTTTTTCTCAACAACTGTTTCGCAAGCACCACCAGCGGCAAAAGCAATAACTGGACGTCCCGAGGCCATTGATTCTACTGCAGTAATACCGAAATCTTCAATTTGAGGGTGAATAAAGGCTTTAGCTTGGCTATAAAGTTTAATTAATTCTTCCTCTTTTACTTTTCCGACAAATTCAACATTTGCCTTAGCTAAAGATTTTAGATTTTTTAACTCTGGACCGTCGCCAAATATTTTTAAAGGAATACCTAAGCGATTAAAGGCTTGAATAGTTAAATCAAATCTTTTATAAGCAACAAGGCGTCCACCAGTCAAAAAATAGTTTCCAACTGATTCTGCAATTATAAATTTTTCTGTTTCAACTGGAGGGTGAATTACTAGGCTTTTCCTGCGATAATATTTTTCAATTCTATCTGAAACATTTTTAGAGTTAGCAATAAAATTATCAACTCTTTGGGCAGCTAGTTGATCCCAAATTCTAAGCTTATTTAAAACTGGAGGAATAAATTTTTTAATAAGGCGATTATATTTTAGTTCTTCAAGGTACCTATGAGTATCAGACCATAAATAGCGAGTTGGAGTGTGACAATAGCAAAAATGAATGGTGTTTGAACGAGTAACTATCCCCTTTGCCATTGCTGAGCAACTAGAAAGTACAACGTCATAATCCATTAAATTATAATTTTCAGTAGCGGTTGGCATTAAAGGTAAAAACCATTGATAGTGTTTAATAGCACCTGGCCATTTTTGTAAAAAGGAAGTTCTAATATCTTTATTTTTAAAAATAGGACCAAGTTTTTCTTTGTCGTATAATAGTGTATAAGTTGGTGCTTCGGGCCAGATTTCTTGAAAAACCTGAAGTACTCTTTCAGCACCACCTTCCTGAGTTAGATGATCGTGAACTAAAGCAATTTTCATTCAGTTTTTCTCCTTTTGATTATAGCCATTGGGGTTTTAAATAAAATTTGTAAATCAAGACCTAAAGACCAATTTTCTATATAAAAAGTATCAAGTTTTACTTCATCTTCAAAATCAAGATCGGATCTGCCAGAAACTTGGGCTAGCCCGGTAATGCCAGGCTTAATGTTTAAAACTTGTTTATGATGTTTTTGATATTTTTCTACTTCTTGAATTTCATGAGGACGCGGTCCAACTAAACTCATTTTGCCAGTTAGGGCAATAAAAAGTTCGGGTAATTCATCTAAGCTAAAACGGCGAAGAATTTTTCCAACTTTTGTAATTCTGGGATCATCTTTAAATTTCATCATTGGAGTTCCTTGTCTTAAATTTTCATGCTGAGAGACAAAGTCTTTGTCGAAACGGTATTTATGAGCGTCTTTAACCATGGATCGAAATTTAAAATATTTAAAAGGTTTACCAAATTGTCCCATGCGTTTGTATTTAAAAAATATTGGACCTTTTGAATCTAGCTTTATAGCAATAGCAATAATAATTAGTAAAGGTGTTAAAATAGTAATTAAAATAAGTGAAATAATAATATCAAACACTCTTTTATATATTTTGCCCCAGCCATCAAGCCGGGTTTTTTTAACTTCCACAATTGGGGTACCAGCAAAAGTAGTTACTTCTAGATTGGTTAGCTGAGTTCCTATAAGATCAGCAGTATATTTAAAATCAAGATGATATTCATTAACAAAATCAATTAAATTTATGGTTTGTTCTTGATTTAGATTTGGGTTGACTTGGATTATTTCATCTACTTGATCTGCTTCAACCATTTGTTTAAGTTGATTTTTAACCTCAGAATTAAAGTCTAAAAATTTAGAAACTACCTTATAACCAAGGCCTGGTTTTTTAAAAAAAGTTTTGCTTAAATTTTCTGCAATATTGCCATTTCCAATAATGGCTATTCGGTGAATACCAATACCAAATTTGTAAGAAATTTTTCTGGCAATTTGTATAAAAATCCTTTCAGTACTGACAAAAATAATAGCCAAAATATAAGCGGCTAAAATAATAAAACGCGAATCAAATAAAAATCTGGAAAAAACCATCACAGCTAAAACAATTGCTAATCCGGCTGAACAAGCAACAAAAATACGACCAAATTCTTCACGTATTTTTTTAATGCCAGTAATTGAATATAATCCGCTTAAAGCAAAAATTACCACACAAATAGCAGCTGTGGTTAAAGCAAAACCAAAGTATTCCTTAAAAGCTAAATCAAAAATAACTGGCCTAATAGCTTGAATGCTAGGCAAATAACGAATAAAATAAGCCACCACTGCAGCAAAAATTATTGCTAAGTAATCAAGTGGTGGTTTTGCAGCTGTAAATATTAATTCTGAACGTTTCATTCTAGAGATAAATAATGATTTTTCTAGGCTTATAATATCAAAAAATAGGCAAAAAATCAACCTAATATTGACAAAGCTACTAATTTATGCTAGTATTATTTTTGTCTAAGTAAACCAGATGATCGCCTTGCAATATATACCATTGCAAGGAGGAAAGTCCGAACACCTTAAAATAGTAGCTCCTAACTGGAGCCGGGAATAAGTAAAAGGATAAAAGTTCTTAAGCCTTTTATTCTGTTACAAAGCCTAGGGCAAGTGCAGCAGAAAATATACCGCCTAAACCAGTCGCTCGCGAGCAGCTGGTCGGTAAGGTTGAAATCGTGGGGTAAGAGCCCACGCACGACAGACTGGAGACAGTCGGTGTGGTAAACTCCTACTAGGTGCAATGCCAAATTTGGTAGGCAGCTTGATCCCAATAGTAATATTGGGGCTAGATAGATGATCATCATCCCCTATTTTTTAAAGGTAAGGGATACAAAATTCGGCTTATCGGTTTGCTTAGACAATAAAAAATACCTCATTGACGAGGTCTTTTTTATTTGCTATTATTATTTCACGTGGTAAGCGGATTAGTAACATGTTCGGCTCTAAGAGCCATTTCTCCTTGTTGAAACAGGTACACACCAAAACACAAATCCGCTGCCATGTCTTACGCCGCCAGTTGAGGGGGCGATCAATGATTGTTTTTGTGTATGCTGGCAGAAGCCAGACAAACTCTCCGATACCTACACGAAACCAATCTAATCGTCTGAAAAACCATCCCTCTTAGAACTTCACAATGAGAAGCTCCTGGCGGCTTCTTTTTTTACTTTAAGGCTTCGTCTAGAGCTTGATTGACAAGTTGGTCAGCCTCTTTGTTGTCACTTCGGCGAACATGGGTATATTTTACTTTTTTAAAACCAATTGATAAATTCCAAGCTTTTACAAATAATGGAGCTAAATCTTTATTTTTTACTTTATAGACTTGAGATAATTGTTGCTGGACAAGCTCTGAATCTAAAAATACGTCTACTTCATCAGCCTTTAGCTCTTTAGCTTTTTGCAAACCTAAAATAACTGCTTTGTATTCAGCTTGGTTATTTGTTGTTTCGCCAATATATTCTTTAAACAAATGTTTTTGACCGTTAATTTCAACAACAGCGCCAATTCCTGCAGGACCGGGATTTCCTCTGGCGCCCCCATCTGTATGAATAGTTGCTTTAGTCATTTTTTTTCAAATCAATAATTTTTAGTTGTAATTCTCTATTACCATTCCATTCATTAACATCTACTTCAAAAACCATATCAATTTTATCGTCTTGTTTTAGCTTAGCATACCAGTGGCCAAAACCAAAACCAATAGTTTTTCGAATAATTGGTGTATCTTGTTTTACCATTAATCTAAGATGTTTTCCTTCTTTACCAACTGATTGAATTTCAGAAATATTTAAATTTTTAGCTAAAAATTTTGGTTTATAATTTCCTTCCCCAAAAGGTTCAAATTTTTCCAATTCTTCAAAAAGTTCCCAGTTAACTTGATCTAGTTTAATTTCAGTGTCAATTTCTAAAGTTGGCAATAATTTTTTACCTTTAAGTTCCTGAGTTGCTAAATCAGTCATTTTTTTAATAAAATCATCTAAAGATTTCTCATCTTTTAAAGTAAAGCCACAGGCTTGATCATGGCCACCATAACGGCTTAAAAATTCACTGCATTTTTCCAAGGCTTCGATGATGTTAAAATCAGAGATACTTCTACCAGAGCCAATAATTTCACCATTAAATTTACTAATAACCAGACTAGGTAGATGATATTGATCTGTTAGACGTCCAGAGACTAAACCAACTACTCCAGTGGGCCAGTCTTTACCAACTACACTTAGTAATTTTTGATCTTTAACTTCACCTAGTAAATCCCGAGCTTCATTATTTATTTTTTCAGTTAACTGTTGTCTTTCTTTATTTGTATTATTTAATTTTTGGGAAAGTTTTTCTGCTTTATCTGCTTCAGTGGTAATTAAAAGTTCATAAGCAGTGCTGGCGTTTCCGAGGCGTCCTGCAGCATTAAGGCGGGGGGAAATTTGCCAGCCTACTACCCTCTCGTCAATTTTTACCAAATTACTACTCATTGTTTCAATGAGTTTTAAAAGACCAAGCCGTTTTGTTTTTTGTAAAACAATAAGACCATACTTAACTAAAACCCTATTTTCATCAAGAATTGGCTGGAGGTCGGCAATAGTACCAATAGCTACTAAATCTAGAAGCCATTTTTCGAAGCCTTCTTCCAATTTTTTTACTTTGTAGTTTTTATGCTGTTTTACTAAAGCCTGAGCAACTTTAAAAGCAACTCCTACCCCAGTTATAAATTTAAAAGGATATTTTTCCTTTTCAAGTTGAGGGTTAATTACTGCAAAAGCTTCAGGAATAACAGGCGGTTCATGATGGTGATCTGTGATAATTACGTCTAAGCCGGCATCTTGTAAAGTTTTTACCTCGTCTTTATTTGAAATGCCGCAGTCAACTGTAATTACTAAGTTAGTCCCCTTTTCTATTAATTCTTTGGCGGCTTCTTGGTTTAAGCCGTAACCTTCTGTTTCGCGGTAAGGAATATATACGTTAATTTTTCCACCTAAAGTTTTTAAGGTTTCTACCATTACTGCCGAAGAAGAAACTCCGTCTGCGTCGTAATCGCCATAAACAACAATTTTTTCTTCCTTTTCTATGGCAGTTAAAATTCTTTTTACTGCCTTTTCCATATCATTAAATAAAAAAGGATCATGAGTGTCTTGCCCATAATCTGGATTTAAAAATTCATCAATTTTTTTCTGAGTATTAATCTGACGATTAAATAACAATTGTAAAACAATTGGGTTTATCTCTGGAAATTTATTTATTTGATCTTCAGTAATACTGGGTAAAACCAGCCATTTTTTTTCTAGCATAGGATATTATTTTAACATTTTAACAGTATAAATACAAGGTGATAAAATCTCAAAACTTAAAGCTAAAAATTCAAAACCACAACCTGATAACTTAAAACTTTTTGTTTTTCATAGTTAAAACACTAGCCGCTAACATGTTTGAAATTTCTTCTAATTCTGATAATAAAGTATTAATTTCATTATTATTTAAATTAACAGCATCTCTTAATAAGCCAAACCAATATTTACTCTCGTTAGCTGATTTTAAAGAAATCTGATAAAACTTAATAAAATCTCTTTTCGAAGAGGATGATTTAGCTTCAATAATATTAGCACCAATTGAAGTTACTGACCTTAAAACTTGATTAAATATTATTTTATTTACACTACTATAAGGTTGTTTATCTAAAAATTTTATAACTCGGATAGAAAAATAGTAGGATCTAATTCGTAAGTCGGTTTTATGGTTTTGAATTGTGGTTTTGCGTTTTGACATTTGAGTTTTAACTTAATAATAAAAGCGCCTTTTGGGCGCTGTGTTGATTTCTATTAATTTTTATTATTCTAACATCTTGCCCTAGAAAGTCAATCAATGCTAGAATATTAATAATATGTCTTCAAAAAAACAGAAAAAATGGCAAAAAGTTTTTTGGGTAGTTATGGCCTTGATGATTATATTTATGATGATCATTTGGACTATTGGTCCGCTTTTTTATTAAAGCGGATAAACAAAAGGAGGGTTCAACATGTGCCCGAAAAGTCATAAATTAACTCCAAAGGAAATGGAGGAAAAAATTGCTTTTTTGGAAAAAGAAAATGCCAAATTAAAAAATGGCCTTCGGAGGATAATGAGATGCTGGGTTAGATACTTTATGCTCTACAACAGAAAACACCGGAAATCATGGGCCTTAAGAAGGGCAGTTTCGAATAGTTGGTTTAAATGGTGCGCTGAGCATTTTCCAATATCCTTAGAAGAGATTGACGAATTCATTTAGAAAAACAATGCTGATCAAAATTGATCAGCATTTATTTTTTACCTAACGCGAACCAGATAGCTGGTGTTAGGTAAGGTTTCATTTTTATTACATACTTGACGAAATGTAATTTTTTTGTTAATATTAAATGTCAAGTAAAAACGGAAACAGGAGAATTAGGAGAGAGACTATGAGTCAAGAGCTTAAAACTTTCAAATGTTTGGTTTGGGCGGACGATCCAGCAGTCTGGATTTTTCCACCCAACAAGCGACGGAAGGGAAAGTCACCGGAGTCACAATATCTGGATCTTGAAGTCGGTGCAGTCCGGTATATCGAAGAGCAAGATGGCGGTCCTTGCTTCTTCAGAGTCGTTAAGCTCGGCCGCCGCCGGAAAGACGGTATGAGGATGGTAACCATTGCTTGGAGAGGAGATGGACAACCCAGGCCTCAAACCCGGATTGTTACCCGGTTGACGGACTAGAATATCCGTTTACATCTATATTGACATCGAGCACAGGTCGTGAGTCAAACCGCGACCTCTTTTTTATAAAAATGAAATCTTACCTAACGTACCTTGTTATTTGAAATTCTGGTGATATTTCTGTGATATAATTTTACGAAGTAAATCACAGAAATATTATTGGAATTTGGGTCGAACGATGACGCAAGGAAGAAGTGAGCCAGATAATTGGTGTTAGGTGAAGTAGTTTTTGTTTTTAGCTTGACTTTTGTCATAGTATATAGTAATCTAGTTTGAAGCCAAAGAATGTCAACCTGGCATAGCCAGAAGGAGGACGACATGAACGACGAGAGAAAGAGGGAAATAATGGAGGCCGTATTTAAGGCCATGCTGAGTCAGATAGTCACGAGGCACGTGCTTCCGACCAGCAAAGGGTCGCTCACTATGGAGATTCAGCAACTCTCCAATGAGTCTGGTATCCCCATGGACGAGTTGGGGGAATTTTTGAAGGATCATCTGGGTCAATCGGCCATGATGGTCATTATGCGCGAAGGGGCAGCAGGCCTCGTGCAGTAGCGCTTTTCAGTGCCCAGATTTCAGCGATGACATTGACCTCATACCCGGAGATAATATCAAAGGGTTTCTTTTTTTGTAAAAAACAAAAACTATTTCATCTAACGTACCTTGCTATCTGACGTTCTGTTTGAATGTGGCGGTATAATTTGCCAAAGGCAACCGCCTAAATGATAACAGAATGTTAGTGAGCGAGGTAAAATTATTTTAATCTTATAACTGCCCCTTTAGGTACTTTTCTCAAGTCATAATAAAAACCTTGCCACCCAGCTCTCTTTGCAGTTTTTGATAAAGGTTTTCTTGGTACAAACATTTCCGGTTCTTGGGTATCAGCTGACAAATAATAGATAGAATAATCTTTTTTATTTACTAAAACAATAAATAACGGAAAGTATATTCCTGCCTCCATTCGAGCTGATTGTGGCCCCCAGGCCGCACCTAAGATTGTCGAGGGGATATGATTAATATCGGAAACGTTACTCGCTTTAACCTGACCAAGATAACCACAAAAGTCACAAACTATGTCAGCACACTTAAAGTTGGGTGGCAAGGTTTTTAGAGTCTTTTCTTTTTTACATTTAGGACAAGAACAATGTTTTACTACCATTGTTTCTCCAAATATTCCTAATTGTTGTTTACTAGTAGGCATGATTAAAATAATTTTAGCTTACGCGAACCAGATAGCTGGTGTTGTGTGATGTATTCCTTTACTTTTTAGCTAACAAGAATAGTTGAAAAATTAATAAAATAATATTTGTTAGTGCAAAAATAAGATTCACAAAAGATATTATGGTATTATTTTTTTCTCGTTTTTCAATTTGTTTCTGGATTAGAAGCTGAAATTTTCTGTCATCTTGAAGTCGGGCTTCGGGGTCACCGTAACCAATGTCTTGTCTAGTCAGATCATTTAATTCTTTTTCGATTGTTTTATCCATATTTAAAAGTAAAGGAATATATCATACAACTATTATTATGCGAACTTGGTTAATTTTTACCTAAAATTAAATAAAAATAAGGTTTAAATAATCTCACGTAAGTTACTTATATATTATCAGGTAATTAATAAATTAATCAAATTAGAAAAATACCGTTGTAGGTGGGTGTTTTTATTAGATTGACTTTTTGGCTATATTATGGTAGATTTTAATGTTGAAAACAAAGGCAAAAAAGGAGGAGATGCTATGGATCCGATAGTAATTGGTTTAATTGTTGCAGTTATAGCTAGTACTATAGGATTGGTACTGCTATTCTGCTTTTGCCCAAGAAAAAAGCCGGAGAATTTATTTATCCAACCCTCTGACGGGGCAGAATCGAAGAAAACGATCCAAGTTTTTCCGGTTGAAATTAACCGAGATGAAAGGCCGGAATTGGCCGGTGAGACTATCTATAAGACGCCAGCGACTATCGTTGGCAAAGATGGCAGGACCGCTGAGACAAAGATTGCCATCAAAGATAGTGGTGGCTGGGTTGTTGTATGGGACAACGGCTTGAGTTTTTTAGACAACTTTATTGTCGCCGGATCAAAGGCTGAAGTAACCTTTGAAGACGGGAAACTTTCCTTGGCTCCGGCTGCAATGACTGGTGTTTACGTCATTACTCAGGACCACGATACTCCGGAGCCTCTAGAGGCGATGTTTGAACGGCTACTAGAGGTAGAAACAGCGTGGCTTAATCCGTCATAAGATAGGAGATGGAAAAACCATGAAACTCATACTTGATCCTGACGACCTTACTCCTAAGGGAAAGGAAATGGTCGTTGGAAACCCCACCAAGGTAGAGGTGATAAAGTTCGATCATCTCAACGAAGAGGCACAATACGCTGTAATTGCCGTAGGCGAAGGAACTCTTTATTGTGGAGACAGACATCAGCGCATCCTTGCGCCTGGAGGCTGAACATTAATTTGCGAGTTATTAATCGCGAACCAGAGGAACTAGAAGAGCTTTAACGAGCACTACTGGTTCCTTTTTTTAAAAAAAGATCCCGGATCAAGATTATTTTTTCAAAACTGCCAAAAAGGCTTCTGGAGGAATATCTACTTTTCCAGTACCCATGGCCATCATTTTCTTTTTACCTTTTTTCTGTTTTTCTAAAAGCTTTCTTTTACGAGTATAGTCACCACCGTAGAGCTTGGCAGTAACGTCTTTTCGTAAAGCTGAAAGGCGTTCGGCAGCAATTACTTTTCCACCAACTGAGGCTTGGATTTTTAAAACAAATTGCTGACGAGGTAAGGTTTCTTTTAAAGAATTTACTATTTTTTTACCGACTGAAAAGGCTTCGTCTTTGTAGACAATAGAGCTAAGGGATTCTACTTGATCCTCGGCTACTAGAATATCTAGCTTTACTACATCTACTGCTTGGTATTTAAAATAATCGTAATTTAGGGAAGCATAACCAGCTGAAACACTTTTTAATTTATCGTAAAAATCTACCAAAAGTGAGGTTAAAGGAACCCTGTAATGAAGCACTGCAATTTTATCGTCTAAATATTCGGTGTTTAGATATTCCCCTCTTTTTTGGGCTACAAGCTGCATAATTGCACCCATATATTCTTTTGGTGAAAAAATATCAACTGTCATTATTGGTTCTTCTACTTTTTCAAGATGTTCTGGACTAGGCAGTTCTTGAGGGCTGTGAATAGTAATTTCTTTACCATCTTTTTTAGTAATTTTATAAGCAACACTTGGAACAGTAACAACTAAATCTAAATCAAACTCTCTTCTTAATCTTTCTTGGACGACTTCTAAATGAAGTAGTCCTAAAAATCCGCAACGAAAACCAAAACCTAGAGCTTGTGAATTTTCTGGTTCGTAAATTAGAGCAGCGTCGTTTAATTTTAATTTTTCTATACCTTCTCTAAGGCGTGGATACTCGTTTCCTTCTTTACAGAAAATTCCAGCAAAAACCATTGGTTTTACTTCTTGGTAGCCTTTTAGTTTTTCAACATCTGATTTAGAAGTGGTTATTGTATCACCTACTCGACATTCATCAATACTTTTTAAGCCAGTTACAACATAGCCAATTTCGCCAGACCTAAGAGTGTTTGATTTTTTCATTTTTGGAGTATAATAGCCAACTTCTAAAACTTCTGTATTTTTAGCGGTTGAAATAAGTTTAATTTGGTCACCTTGTTTTATTTGGCCATCCATTACTCTAATTTGAGCAACAATTCCCCGATATTCATCATAATGAGAATCAAAAATTAAGGCTCTAAGTGGTTCTGTGCTTTTATCTTTTGGTTCTGGTACCTTTTTTATAACTTCATCGAGAAGTTGTTCTACACCTGCACCGGTTTTACCTGAAACTTTTAAAACATCTTTTGGTTTACAATCTACTAAGTTACATATTTCTTCTGTAGTTTTTTTAATATCTGCATTTGGCAAATCTATTTTGTTTAAAACTGGGATAATTTCTAAACCTTGTTCAATTGCTAAATAGAGATTAGCAACAGTTTGAGCCTGAACACCTTGTGAAGCATCAACTAAAAGAATTGCCCCCTCTACTGCGGCAAGACTTCTAGACACTTCATAACCAAAATCAACATGGCCTGGGGTGTCAATTAAATTCAATTCATAGTTTTTCCAGCTCATTCTAGCTGGTTGAAGTTTAATGGTTATTCCCCTTTCACGTTCAATATCCATTTGATCCAGAAGTTGTTCTTTCATCTCTCTTTTAGAAACAGTTCCTGTAATTTCTAAAAGCCGGTCAGCCAAGGTTGACTTACCGTGATCAATGTGAGCAATAATACAAAAATTTCTAATTTTCTCTAACATATAAGTTAAGATAGTATAGCAGAGATATTAAATAAAATCAATAAAAAAAGCCCGTGAAAAATTTATATTTTAGGCTAATTTAAGTAAGTTTTTCTTTTTCAATTATTTCTTCTGGAATAGTTGGCTGTTTAAACATCCTCTTTTTTAAGGTTTCAATAAGCATTAAAAGTTCTTGGCTTTTTAAAAACCAGCAAGTTAAAAAATAAGCTAATAGACCGCCGGCAGTAGCTGCTAACATTTGAGCACTAATACCAAGAAAAGTATGCAAACCCATTATTTTAACCATTGGGTATTTGATTGCCTGAGCAACAATTGAAAGCATAAAAGTGGCCACTATTATTTTTACAAAGGAAAAGAATATTCTTTTTTCATCTAATCCGCCTAAGCGATAATGTAAAATAATTGTTAAAAGAAAAAAGTTTAAAATATTAGATAAAGAAAAAGCTAAAGCTAAACCGGCAACGCCCATATGGTCTATTAGCATCACTGCTAGCACTATATTTGTAAAAGCAGAAACTAGGCCTGTATAAAAAGGAGTATTGCTGTCTTGTTTGGCATAAAAAGCCCTAGCTAAAACTAAAATTAAACCCTGAGCAAACAAACTAATAGCAAACCAGGTTAAGGTATTAAGAGTTAAAACTGTATCTTCCCAGTTAAAACGGCCGGAGCCTAAGATTACCCTAACTACCTGAGCACGTAAAACAATTAATAAAGCAGAAGCAGGAACAATATAAAAAAGTATTTGCCTAATTGTAGAAGATATGGTTTCAATTAACTGTTTTTTCTTATTAGCTAGCTGGGAAAAAGTAGGAAAAGCAGCAATAGCAAAAGAAATTGCAAATAAACCTAAAGGAAAACTTTGAATATTATTTGCTAAGTTAAAAATAGTAATACTACCGGCAGCTAAAGTTGAGCCAATAATTGTAACGATTAAAAGATTAACTTGTGAAGTTACTAAGCCAAGAGTACGTGGAACCATCATTTTAAAAATTCTAAGCATTCCCGGGTGGCTTAAATTGATTTCCCACTTATATTTATAACCAAGACTAAAAACAACTGGAAGTTGAATTAATAGATGTAAAATTGTACCAAAAACAACACCCCAAGCTAAGCCATAAATTCCTAAAATTGGCACAAAAAACAAAGCTCCAATAATTATTCCAATATTGTAAAGAATTGGTGCTAAAGAATAAACAAAGAAACGTTTAAAAGACTGAAGTACACTGCCAAATATTCCTGAAATTCCTAAAAGAACAGGGCTTAAAAACATTATTCTAGTTAAACCGGCAGTAATTTCGAGCTGTTCTTTACTAAAACCAGGGGCAATAATTTTTACCAACCAAGGGGCCAAAATTATTAAAACTCCAAGGATCAAAGTTAAGGTGACAAATAAAACATTTAAAACTACATTAACTAATTGCCAGGCTTTTTTTCTATTTTTTAAATAGCCGGTAAAAACCGGAATAAATCCAGCTGAAAGGGCGCCAAGAACTAATAAGTTAAAAACAAGATCAGGTATTCTAAAAGCGGCATAATACATATCAAGCTCTAAACCAGCACCAAATTCCCCGGCTAATATTCTATCTCTTAAAACTCCTAAAAGTCTGGATATAAAAGAAGTTGCTGCTAAAATAATAGCAGCTGATGTGATAGTTCTAGATTTTGAATTAAATAATTTTTTTAGCATTAAAACTTTTTAACTTGTTTGGCAATCATTAATTCTTCATTAGTTGGAATAACTAAACTTTTTGTTTTTGGCCAGGCTTTTCTAATATCTTTCATAACCATTCTTCTAATATCCGGGTTGCGCTCGCCGGTGCCAGCAGTAAAAATTACATAATCAAGCCCACCCATTATGGTGGCGTAGCTTCCTACATAGCGGACAATATCATAAACAAATATTTTTAGTGCTAGCTTTGCTCTAACCTTATCTTGTTTGGTAAATTTCTTGCTGGGTTTATAATTTGGAATTTTATATCCAGCAGCAAGCATAATGTCGCGCATGTCATTACTGTAGCCAAATATTCCTTTTAGACCACTTTCTTTGTTTAAAACCCTTTCTACATCCTGTAGACCCATATCCATATGCCTTATTAAAAATAAAGCAACCGAAGGGTCTAAATCACCACTTCTAGTACCCATTGTAAGACCTTCAAGAGGTGTAAAACCCATTGAAGTTTCTATTGCTTTTCCATTTTTTATAGCAGTAGCAGAACAGCCTGAACCTAAATGACAGGTGACCATTTTTATTTTAGATAATGGTTTTTTAATTTTTTCAGCTGCTTTTTGACTGACATAATGATGAGATATTCCATGAAAACCGTAACGCCTAATGCCAAAATCTTGGTAGTATTTATAAGGAATAGCATACAGATAAGCGTAGTCTGGAATATTTTTATAAAAAGCAGTATCAAAAATAGCTACATTTTTTATACTAGGTAAACTTTGAATACAACCTGAAATACAAGCTAAATTAACTGGATTATGTAAGGGAGCCAGTTGATTATACTTTTTTAATTTTTCTAGAACCCTTTTAGTAATTAATGTTGGTTGAGTAAAATCTTGACCACCATGAACTACTCGGTGGCCAATAATTTTTATTTTCCTCTTCCAGTGCTTAATGCTATCCAAAACAATTTTTAAAGCCTCAATATGATTTGGAATACCTTGAGGATAATTTTTCATCATCATTCGCCTTTTTTTAGAATCTTCTTCTATTGTAATGAAAGATCCGGGTGTTCCAATTTTTTCTACAATACCCGATAAAACAACAGAGAAATCATCCTGATGAAAAATTTTAAATTTTAAAGTTGCCGAACCTGAATTAATTACTAAAATATATTTTTTTAATTTCGGCATAGTAAGGTTTTTTATAAGCTATTAGCTTAGTTTTGATTTAACAATCAAAGCGGCGACAACACCAATAAAAACTGTAATCAAAACAAACCACATACTTGAATTGTCCATAATTTTTATTTAATTAATTATAATTTCGCCTTTTTGGCCTGGTTTAATACCAGCTGCATTGGCTTCATCGGTATCTAAATGAACACTAGGTTTAAAAGAAGGATCAATCCTAACTAAAATATTATGAAAAGTAACTGACCTTGGTCCACTAATTTTTAATGAAATTTTCTGTTTATTTTTTAGTCCAATTTTTTTAGCGGTTTTCGGATCGGTATGAAAATGACGATGGGCAATAATTATTGAACATCGCCTAACGCTTCCTTTGGGGCCAACTATATCACAAATTGTGCAACCATTAGTTTTTCCAGGTTGAGTACATTCGGCAATTGGCGGTTTTATTTTTAATTTAAAGGCCTCGGTTAATGAAATTTCAACTTGGGTATTTTTTCTTTCTGGTCCAAGAATTCTGACATTTTCTATTTTATTTTTACCAACTTTAATAGTAACTTTTTCCTTACTGGCAAATTGGCCAGTTTGAGAAAGAGGTTTTATTGGTGTTAATTTATAGCCTTTGCCATATATAATATCTAAATCTTTTCTAGAAATATGGCAATGGTGGGCTGAAATTTCAACTGGAATTTTCATAAATTAGATCTTAGCTTTTAGTTTTTTATGATTTAATAATCCGTTTTGAGCGCCAACTTTTGTAGTAACTGAAGCAGCGTTTATTATCCCCCATTTTAAAGCTTTTTTGATATTACCTTTTTCTAAAACTAAACCAGCTAAAAAACTAGAGCCAAAAGCATCACCAACACCAGTAGTATCTGTTACTTTTGGTTTTAAAGATTTTTGCTGATAAACTTTTTTACCATCATAAACCCAGGCACCTTTTTTACCATCAGTAATAATTATAGTTTTTGGTCCCCACTCATGTAAAATATTTAATAAATATAAAGGCCGATTTAAGTGATTTGGATTTTTACGGCCAAGCTTTATACCAGATAATACTAATTCAATTGCCTCATCTTTATTTAGCATTAAAATATTAGTCTTTTTTAAAAACGGAGCTAGGAGCCTTTTACCACCTTGGAGTTGAAGATTGCCAGGATTCCAAAAAATTTTAGAATTTTTCTTTTTAGCTAAATTAAAAATTAATTTAATATTTCTCAACCAATTTTTTCCATACATTGAAGTAATATAAAGCCAATTAGTATTAAGCTGGGATAATTTTTTTGAAGTAAGGTCAAATTTTTCAGTAGCACCACGATATAAAAAAGCAACGTGTTCTTTTTCAATTTTACTAGTTGCTAAGATAAAAGAAAAACCAGTAGAGATTTTTTGATCAGTTTGAATAAAATTAGTACTTACTTTTTCAGTTTTTAATTTATTAATTATTTCTTTTCCGTTTTCGTCTTTACCAATCTTGGTTGCAATTGCTGTTTTTAATCCCAAGCGTGAAAGGCCGACAGCAGCATTTGCTGCCCCACCACCAAGGCCTAAAAATATTTCTTTGGTATTTATTTTTGCTCCATATTCAAAAGCTAACATTTTTTGAGCAGTTAAATTTTGCGGGGTAGAAAAAACCCTGCCTTGACTAGTATAAAAAGTAATATCTTTTACTGCTCCACCAATTGTAATAACATCATAACGCATATTAAAGCCAATCTTTCTTTTTTAATAAAGCTATAAAAATAATAATAAATAAACCTAAAAGGCCGAATATCCCCCAAATAGCATAAGGATGGTTATCATAGGGTAAATCGATATTCATACCATAAATCCCTGAAAGCAAAGTTAATGGCAATAAAGCAACAGAAAAAACTGTTAGTACCTTCATAACTGCGTTAGTACGGTGTGAAATTAATGATTCATTAATTTCTTGAAGGCTTAAAATTCTCTCACGATAGCTTTCTAATATAAACCAAGTTTTTTCAGCAAAATCGTCTAGGTCATCAAAATAAACTAACATTTCTTTACTTAAAAAACTAGTATTCATCCTACTTAAAGCATTTGTTACCAATCGTTGCGGATCAATAATAGCTTTTAATTGAATTAAAACCCTTCTTAAGTTAGCAATGGTAAAAACTAGATTTTTAGTTCCAATATCAATATCAGCTTCAATTTTTCCAATCTGCTGTTCTAAATAAGAATGGATAGACCAACGAACACGTAATATGGTATCAAGTATTTTATAGGCTAAATAACCAGTTCCTTTAGAAAAGGCCTCTTCTTTAAGTTTCTGATTGCTAAGCATTTTATAAAACAAATTGTGCAATGATTTAACTCGTTCCCTACTGATAGTGATAACGTATTTTTTACCTATGAAAAAATAAACCTGATTTATTGAAACCCGATTATTTTTTTTATCTAATAAGGGAAATTGAAAGACTAAAAAAATGTAATTTTTATAGACATCAATTTTACTTCTTTGAATTTCACCACCGCAATCTTTTAAATCTAATGGATGAAATTTAAAATTGTTTTTTAAAAAAGACAATTCTTCATTAGAAAAATCATTAAGATAATACCAATTAAAATCCTTATGTTTAATGGTTTTGATTGCCATTTTTTATATTTTTATTTTTTATTAATTGCTTTATTTATTTTATCAATCACTTCGTCAATGGTAAAATCCGCTTTAACCATATAGCCGATTGCACCAAGTTCTATACCTTTTCTAATTTCTTCACTCTGACCTAAATTAGACAACATAATTACAGGTATTTTTTTTGTAGTTTTCTCTTCTTTTAAAGCTTTAAGGCACTCAAAGCCGCTTTTACCTGGAAGCAATACGTCTAAAACAATTAAATCTGGTTTTTCCATTTTAGCTTTTTCAATACCTTCTTCACATGAAATTGTTAAGTAGATTTTAAATTTCTTTTCATCTAAAGCATTTTCAATAATCCTTACTAAGGATTTGTCGTCCTCAATAATTAAAATTTTCTTTTTTTTCATAAGCTTAAATATAATTTATCAAGCTATTGGCAGACTAAAATAAAAAGTTGAGCCTTTACCAAGTCTGCTTTCAAACCAAATGTCTCCTTTATGAAGGTTTACAATTGATTTTGTTATATATAAACCCAAGCCAGTTCCTTCGGTTTTTTCTTTAAGTACTTTTTCACTTCGAAAAAACTTAGAAAATAACTTTTTTTTATCTTTAGCAGAGATGCCAATACCAGAATCTTTGACTGCAAATACTAAATAACCTTTTTTATTATCAAAGTATTTTATATCAGCAGTCCTTGTTGTTCTACTAATTAATTTTAACTTTTTTCCAGAATTTTTAGTAATTGAAATATCAATTTTTCCTTTATCTTTGGTATATTTAATGGCATTTGAAATTAAATTAGTAGCTACTTGAGCAACTCTACTAGGATCAGCTTTTACCTTTGGTAAATTTTTTGGCATTTCCCAATTAATTTTTATATCTTTGGTTTTAGCTTGTACTAAAAACCCTTTAATAACATCGTCAACGACCTCTTCGAATTTAATGGATCGACTCTCAATTTCAAATTTACCTTCTTGAAGTTTAGATAAATTAAGTAAATCCCTAACTAAGGTTAATAATCTCTCATTACCGCGATAAATTTGATCAATTAATTCAATTTGGTCGGAAGTTAAACTGCCTGGTTTTTTACTTTTAAGCATCTCTAAGCTCCATTTAGTTACGCCTAAAGGAGCTTTTAGTTCATGAACGGTAATAGATACAAATTCGCGTTCCTTTTTTAAAATATCTTCTGGTTCTTCTTCTTCTTGTTCTTTTTTAACACTTAAAAATTGCTTTTCAGTTGTTGGCAAATAAATGTTAAAAATTGTACCTTTATTTTCAGTGCTTTTAAAATCTATTTTACCTCCAGAAGATTCAATAACTATTTTGGCTAAATATAAATCAAGACCAATTCCTTCCGTTTGAATTTTAATAGCATTATTACCACGAAAAAACTTACTAAAAATTAATTGTTTTTGTTTTTCTGGAATACCAATACCTTGATCTTTTATTTTAAGCAAAAGAAATTTTCCAAGTTTATTTAAACTAATTTGAATATTATTATCTGTTTTAATTTTAGAATATCTAATTGCGTTGTCTATTAAGGCTCTTATGACCGGTTTAATTTGAAGCGGGTCGATATAGGCTTTAGAAAATTTAGTTGGTTTTTTTAAAATAATTTTACAATTAAAGGCTTTGGCAAAATCTTTATTTTCCTTAATTACTTCGTTAATTATTTTAATAATATCAACACGTTCAGGAACTAAGTTAAGGCCTTTTTCTTCAACCCGAGAAATTTTTAAAAGATCGTTTACTACCTTAACCATAAAACTATTATTACGATAAGCCTCTTTGACTACTTCTTTTTGTTTTTCTGAAAGTTTTCCTGTTCGACCACTTAGGAGAGTATCAAGCGACCATCTAACAGCTGACATTGGAGTTCTTAACTGATGCGAAGCAACAGTAATAAAATCACTTTTAACACCTTCTGATTTATCTTGATTTTTATCCTTTTTATGGTTAAACATACAATTAAATTATAACATAAATTAATCAACTCAAAAACCCCCTTTATTAGGGGGTTTAATTATAAAAATTATTTAAAAATTACAGGATTAAAAGCTGAGGAGCAACTTGCTCAACAAAATGAAATTTTACCAAAATCATTGCAATCAATAAAGCTAAAACTGCAATACTTTGTAAAATAACTGCCGGTTTTTGAACTTTTATTCTAACAAAAATATTCAATGCTAAAGATATTAAAATAAATATTAAAAAACCAATAAAGAAAATGTTAGAATATTCTATTACTAAATCAACTAGAGCCTTAGAGGGTTTTTCTTGAGTAGTTACAACAATTACACCAGCATTTGATTGTTCAAAATTTTCATCAAATTCATCTTTAGTAGCTCCGGCAGTTCTAGAATCGTTATCATTATGATTAATTTGATTTAATGAATTTTGATTATCTTGAGAATCAGTTTGATTATTTAAAGCTAAAGTTGAAAGATCTTTTCTTTGAGTACCAAAAAATTCAACAAGTAGTATAGTTTTATGGCCGTTTAACTCACCGTTAATAACTCCAATACCTACATCTTTAAATTTAGGATTTAAAATATTTTTTCGATGGCTAGGGCTTTTCATAAAGGCAGAATGAACAACTTCTGCACTGTTAAAATCCATAGCTAAATTTTCGCCTGCATAAACATAATCATACTGACCTCGATTTATAAATTGCCATGGTCTTTTTCCATCTGGTGTATCGTGAGAAAAATAATCACGTTTTATCATATCTTCACCTTTAACTTCGGCAAATTTAGCTAAAAGATTATTTTGAGTTAAAGGTTCTACTCCAGCTTCAATTCTTGAATCATTAATTAAATTAACCATATTAGCTGAAACTATAGCAGCTAATTCTGCTGGAGTTGGATAAGTAATAAATAAAAAACTAGTGACAAGCAACTTAACTGCAACTGCAATGGCGACATAAGCAATTAAGCTTTTAGGACTTAAGACTCTTGGTCTGTTTTCATTGTTATCATTTGGAATAAATAAATCTTTTACTAAGACACTTGAATCCTTACAGAAACGGCTAAAATCTTCTTTCCCAGTTGAGAGTTCTGTTAGTTCACGTTTCTCGCCTTTTATAAATTTTTTAAATCTTTTAGGAAGCCATAAAAAAATACAGCTAATAGCACTTATTAAGGTTAAAATAGCACCTAAAGCCTTTAGCTGTTTGGAATCTTTATTTTTTTTATCCTTGTTTTTAAACATTTAAAAAATAGCTTATTTTAAACATTTTTATTATAGCATAACTTTATTATTTTGTCAAACCCCCGCTTTTAAACGGGGGCTTGATTATCTAAAACTTTGAATTGTATTACTTATCTAAAGCTGGAGCTATTGTTTCTTTTGGAGGCTGATTTTTCTTAAACCCGGCTAATAAAGCAATTGAAACTACTAATGTAATTATCAACCAAATCGTAAGCCAGCATTCTGGATAGGCAACAATTATTGGAACAACTACAGCTAGTAACATTATCCACCAAAAATTCTTAGATGTTTTTTTGTTGGATTTTTTACCTTTTTGATAAAGAATTCCAACGCCAACTAAGTTAAGGATTATTAACACCCAAATATAAGGTACGCAACTGTCAGATTTTTCTTCTTGTTTTTCCTGGGGTTCATCTTCAGGTTCTTGATCTATTTGAGCAGCAATTAATTCAGGTTGGATATTTCCTTCAGTTTCCCCTTCTTCATATTCAACACCAGCTACTATTCCTTCTGGTTGATTTTGAGTTTGACTAGGAGAATTTGAAGGGTTTGGTTGTCCACCTTCTTCTGGTTCTTCTAGTTCTTCCTGAGGTTCATCTTCTAATTCATCGCCAGGATTTGTTCCTTCAGAAGTAGTATAAGTTAATTCAGTACCAACTACTTCAGGAGAAGCAGATGAGATTGGTCTAAAGTAGTAAGTAGTATCTGGGTCCAATCCTTCAATAATAACTGTATGAAAGGATACTTTTGGATCTTCATCAATTTTTGGAGTAGACCATTGGTAACCATAGTTTGGTGGATCGCCTAAAACATCATGAGAAACTGTGTCATATATTACACGGCTAGTAGCAGGACGATTAGTATGCCAAGTAATGGTTGCAGTAATTGTTTCACTTCCCTCTTCACCAATTTCTTCAGTGTGAATTATTAAGCTGTACGGATTACCTCCGCCGCCTCCGCCGCCTCCGCCGCCGGTATTGCAGGTACCACAGTCAGCTTCACAACTATTACAATCCTCATCACCATTACAACTGCCATCACCACAATATGGTTCAGGTATGCATTCATTATCTAAACAAACTTCCCCATCACCACAATCAGCGTCAGTATTACATTCAGGACCAATTGCTTCTAAGACACAAAGTTCAGTACAATAATAACCTTCCTCTACACCATCATCACCATCACATTCTTCATAACCATTATTTTCTGGACCACCTAAACCTTCACCATTTGGCTCTTGTTTAATTCCGTCACCACAATATGTTAAATAATTTCCAAAGTTAATACCTTGAACCCCCTGACCTTCAACAAGTTGTACAGTACTAGTAACATCAGTTGTATTTAACCAGCCAGAAACCATTTCTTCCCAAATATCCCAAGCGCCTGACCCTAAAGCATTAAAACAGTATAGGCCTTCATCGTTGGTCATAGTATTGGTTAAAATTTCATCGTTGGTTGCCCAAATTTTCCATTCGGCAATTCCACTTTCTTCTAGATCAAAAATACCGTCTCTATTTTCATCGTTGAATTTATAACCACAAATACTGCCAGGCTCGGTTTGGCCTTCATAATCATTACCAAAATTAACACTTATTGTTCCAAGGCCATTTTCAACTGAAACATCACTAAATAATGAAGTGGTATTAAACCAACCAGACTGCATTACTTCTTGAACACGATATTGTCCTTCGTATAGGCCTTTAAAACAATAATCTCCATCATCATCGGTAATTTCTTCATCAACTACAATTATTTCTGTTGCACAGTGAAGTGCTTTTACACCATCTATATCATAACCATCTGTATCACCGCCAAAATTAGGACCGTATGAAGCGTCAACTAATTTTATATATTTTGCCCAGTCTAATGAACCTAAATCATAAGTACTATCTAAACACTCAGTGCCAAGTTCAGTCCAATCAATGCCATCCTGAGAAGCATAAACTGTAACATGTTCTGGATAAGAGCCACAGCTTGGGCTACCATATGAAGTTTCTATAACTTCTAAGTCATCGCCAAAACCATTAATTATATAGTTATCAAAACTTAAAATTAAAGTACCGCCAAATCCAAGCGAAACAAAATTAACTGTATCGTTCATTTCAGCAACACCTAAAGAGTTTGTTGGATCAGTTCTTTCTGTAAGAATTGGAGTACCATTATTCCTGGTTCCAGGAATATATTCAACCACTGTATCAGCCCATTCTTCACCTTGTTGCTTACAAGCGTTAAATTGAAGCAGCTGAATTGTCCAGTTGGCAAGTCCTGGCTCCTCATCACGTGATTTATTATGATTTCTATCATGCCATTTATAACCGCAAATTGAACTTGAGCAGTCTTCAATAATTGTCCATTGAGTATAAAAACCGTCAGGACCAGTAGTTACTCCAAGCCAGAAATTTGAATGATAAGAATCGGTTGTCCAAAGCTGGTCATTTCCAGCATTATAGAGTCCGGCACCACTTGTGTCTGGTAATGGAAATACTTTTTCTAGCTTATTGACTGTATCGTCTGTTTGGCCAGAAACCGTGGCATTATAAAATTCAATACTTCCTTCAGCAAACTCTGAATGATTGCTGTTTGGATGGCCACCTTCTAAAACTAATCTTATTTCTCCGTCTAATCTCTGGACTGCTAAACCAGGAATATCTTGATAAGAAGAAATATCTGGATCATTTATGTATAAGCCATTTTCAAAAATCTTAAACCATTCTCCATTAGCAATAGTATTGCTATCTGATCCTAAATAAATAGTATCAGTTAAATCACCATCTCCTGTATTTGTTACCTCGGTAACATTAACCCTGGCTAATACTAAATCGCTACATTCCTGTGAATCATTAATTAATTCACATTCTTGAGAACAACTAAAGCCATCAGGTAAATTAGCATCTCCATCACATTGTTCAGATGACTGGTTTAAAATACCATCACCGCAGCTTGGCGGAGCAATTAATTCACAGGTTTGGGAACAGGAATATCCTTCGTCTAAGCCAGAAGTACTAGTTCCATCACATTCTTCATCACCTTCAATAATATTGTTGCCGCATTCTGGAACTTCGCAAACATTATCTACTGAATAATATAAATAATAACTATCATCTTCATTAGTTACCATCATATAAAAATCTGAGGTTTTTTCACCACTTTGAGCATAATATTCATCCTGGTTAGCACTTTGTGTATTAGAGGTAGGAGGAATATTGTCGCCTTGATTTTCAAAAGGATGATGATGAATTGCTCCAGGAGCTGAATCTGAATCGTTTTCAGTGGCAAAAATAGCACCATTAGAAAATTCTAAGGTACCATTGGCTAATTTCCAACCTTCTTCAAGCTGGCCTTTTACTAAAGGCCTAATCCAACCATTTCCTCTTTCAATAATCAAACCTGGATAGTCGTGACTAACAGTAGAATCAACTACTGGTGCACCATTTTGATATATTAAAATCCATTCATCTTCATCGTATTCAGTACCATCTGCAGTATAAATTTTTCGATTATGGTCAATACCTTCGCTACTGTCTATTCCATGTTCTTCAGAGTTAAAGTTAACTCGAACATAAACAGAATCGTCGCAAGCAACACAGCGGACACTAACATTATCAACAAAAGTTCCAAGTGAATTTGGAGTACCAGCATCTTCAAGTGAAATTCTAGTAGTCCAATCTGTAGCGGTTAGTTTATATGAATAATTAGTCCATGAAGTGTCAGTTCCGCCGAACGCTGAGACTGTATCAACTAAACTATTATTCCAATTAAATTTAAGTTTGTTATCTGATTCTGGGGTATCAGGTCTTGGTGAAAAATCAAAGCTAACTAAATAAGTATAGCCTGGCCAAGTTTCTAAATTTTGAGAAATAATAGTTGAAGCGTCTTCACCATTACCAGATTCGTTTGGTCCGGCCCAATCGCCATCAAGTTCGGCATATTGATCACCATCTGGAATCAAACCAGAAAATAATCCAGACTTATGCAATTCTAAAGTGGCAGTAGCTGGGCTTTGAGGGCTTAAATTAACCCAATCAGTAATCCAACCGGTTAAACCTTCTGGGAAAATATTCCATTTTTCATTATGAGTAACGGTGGGTATTTCAAAACTACCATTATGAATTAATTCAATTTCTGGGTCACAAATTGGAGGTAAGGTGCATTCTGGTGAACACTCCATCGAACCGTTTGGACCGTGGTCGCATTCTTCTTCACCTTCTACAATACCGTTTCCACAACCAACTGGAACATTAAAACCTACACAATAATAAGTTTCACCTTCTTGTAAATTATTAATCCATTCTCTATTATCATAATTTAAAACATCATTGTTACAATAGAATTCTGCGCTTGGATTTTCAGGATTAGTTTTTTCTCCTGGTGGATAAACAAAAGGAATATAGTCTTGTTTTAAAACTTCTCTAAACCAAAGTCGACCAGCATTTTCTGGATCATCAACAGTCAATGAAGCTGGTACTGAACCGCTAGCTGAAGTGTCAAAGTCAAACCAACCTTGTGCGCTAGGCATTGGCCCATAATAATTTCCGTTTGCAGTTTGATGATTATCAGTAGCCCATTGAAAATCCCAACTTTCAGCAAACCAACATTTTCCTTTACTAGCATCAACATAATCTTGGGCAGTAGTTGAAGTTATATTAGAACCACCAGCACCCCAATCTGGTAAATCTTCTTCAGTTTCACAGATAATTTTGTGAGCTAAAATAGTAGCTGGTTCTGTTTCTGGTTCGTCTAAATATATGCAAAGCTTATCTAAATCAACACTGTTTGCCGTAGTATCAGGAGGACACATAGCATTTGTGAACATCATGATTGGCTGATTTCCTTGAACAAAATCAAAAGTTCCTAGATATTCAAAACGAGTAGTGATTGCATTTGGGTCAGCATCATCAACAGAAACTGGCCCGGCAGTACTTCCTACTCGCAAGTAAAATGATTCATTTGTTTGGCTTTGTTCTGGATTTCCTCTTAAAGATCGGCCATAAACCATTCCAGAAGCAGCCCAAGGGATATTAACATTAGTTGTATCCGAAATTTTATTTGAACTGTGACAGTCTTCTCCGACTACCCATAATTCAGGGTCTAAATCAACAACTACATCTGCACCTTCACAAATATCTCTAATTTCACATTGAGTATTGCAAGTTGAACCTGGTTCATTGCTGTTATCTTCTCCATTGTCACACTCTTCTTGGCCGTTTACTTCACCATCACCACACCAATCACCTAAAACTGTATAAATTTCACAATCAGTTGAGCAATAACGTCGGTCGCCATCGCCTTCATCTTGACCCCAAACAGGTTGCATGTTATCACGATTAGCCTCACCATTATCACATTGCTCTCCTGGTTCAGGAATATCATTACCACAAACATATTCACTTTGCTCTTCAATACCTACACAAATCTCAATACTAAAGGTATCATCAGCATCACCGTCGTTTCCCGGAACAGTTTCGTGATAAAGCGTAGCAGTTACGGTATAGGTTCCGTTGGATGTATAAGTATGCGACCCGGAAAATGTAAAAGTAAATGGATCATGGCCGGAACTTGGAGTAAATAATCCAAGACCGTTTGTCTGGTTACCATCGCCCCAATCTATTTGAACGGCATATTGTTCAATTTGTCCCGGAGGCGCTTCCCCTGAGCCGTTGCCAGAAACAGTAACTGGATTATCTAAAGGAATTTCCGGACAAGAGTAGTCATTGGCAGTAGGGCTAGTAATAGTAATATAGGGTCCACTACTAACTTCTATTGGTCTAGCTAATGCCGGAGCAACAGTTGATAATAATAAAAAACTGGCGACTAATAAATTAAATGACCGCCAAATCGTTTTACAGCTTTTTTTACTCATATTTTTAGTTAGCTTAATTATTATAATATTGTTAGTAAATGATAACAATTAAAGTATTATATTGTACCACTTTTTATCTTATTTTGTCAAAATTTCATTATATTTTAGAAACTTTGAACGTTAGATAAAAACCAAGGGATAAAATAGAAAATAAAAGTCCTAAAAAGTCTATTCCTTCATTTTCGCTATTAGAATTAGGCAAACTCATTAATTCTGGGTTGCTAAAATCAACACTCCAGATATTATTAACCCCGAGAATTGCACCAAATTTTTCTTCAAATTCCTCCTCAGTCATTAAATCTTCACCTCTTAAAATGTCTTCTTTTAAAATAACCTCGACCTGATTTTCTGAAACAGGTAAAATATCTGGTAATATTTCTTCTACTTGCTCAATAATTTCTTCCTTGAGTTCATCTGAATTTTCTGGTATTTCTTCTAAAATAATTTCTTCTTGAAGTGGCTTATTCTGCTGGCCTTGTAAAACTAAATATTCAGTCATGCTCAAACCGCTGACTTCTAATTCTTTGAAAGTTTCATCACTTTGCCATTCTTGAAAGTTAGGATCAAAACCCTCAACAATAGCAGTGTTAACAAATATTCCAGTAACAGCATTTGAAAGAATTTCAACGTCGTACTCAATTAAGATTTCTTCGTTTGGATAGACCACACCTAAATCCCAAACATTAACTGCAATTTCATTTCCTAAGCTATCAACTAAGGTATCCTGGACTAAAGTATTATATGCAGGCAAGTCACCAGTATTTATAATCATTATTTGATAAGTAACAATATCGCCAATTTTTGCGCTAGTGGTGGCGTTGTGTGATTTAAATATTGCTAGATTTGTCGGCCAAATAGAATCAGAAGATCCAGTATTAAAACTGGCTGGTTCAAAAGCCCTAAAAGTACCAGAAGAAAAATTGTCATCTGTGTTTCTATCTTCCTCGTTGGAATAGATAACAACATTATTACCGATTTCCCAATAGCCAGGGTTTAGACTGCCGCCTAGCTCAACTTTAAAGCTTAAGCTTCCAACTTCGCCTGGCGCAAGCTCCCCTACTTCCCAGCTAATATATTCAGGGCCTTCAACACCCCCATTAGATTCAAATATATTTAAAATGCTATAAGCAAAGAAATCCTTTAAAGTAACTCCTGTGGCAACACCATCTCCATTATTGCCGAATTCAAAATAATATTCTATAAATTCACCAGTTTGAGCCGGATTTTTTTCTAATGTTATGTTTTCTTTAACCCAAAGGTCTGGGCGGCCAAATGATAAATTGCCAGACCAATCACCAAAAACATTAATCAAGCTGTACATCCAATTGTCGCCGGTAATATTGGTGTTAACATGGTTTGATAAATTAACTAAAGCATCGGCACTGCCGGTATCAACACTGCCATCAGACGAATGATTATTGCCGGTGTTTGAAGTAATGCTAACGTTATTAACAACAACTGCCTCGTTTTCATTTTCAACATCAATATCGTCTTGGTCTTGCGTAGATAATTCTTGATTTCCTTGTTGGTCTGTTTGTTCGTCATTGTTTTGTTCATCTTCTGTGGTGCCTGAGGTGTCGCGATAAATAATAATTGTATCACCTGTTTGGATAAACTTGGCATCATCAGGTAGGCCAAGAATATTACCAGACCAGCTGCCCATAATATTAATTTTTATAATATCCCAGTTACTATCAAAAATATTAGTATTAATTTGATTTACAACATCAACATCAACGTTAGCATCGCCGGTTTCAACGTCGCCATTTACTGTCTCGTTGCCGCCGGTATTAGCAGTGACATCAACATTATTAACAACGTCTGCCTGATTCTGATTTTTTACTTCTATTACTTCACCATCTTTGTCTGTTTCAACTACTAAATTCAATCCCTGTCTAAATTTAGAATATTGGCTAGGCACGACAATATCCCCTTCCCAATCACCATAAATATTTAAAACTGTAAAAATCCAACCACTACCGGTAATATTTGTATTAACTACATTAGAAATATTAACTTCGGTTACAACATTGCCAGTTTCAATATCGCCATTTGCTGTTTCATTATCTCCGCTATTGGCATTTACTTCTACATCGTTGACTACCTGCGCATCGTTGCTGTTTTCTACTTCTAGGATATTATCAACAAAATCTTGGTCATCTAGAACTTCATCATCTAATTGACCAGATGAAAAATCAATATCTTCCTGTGAATTCCCATAAATATCTATGGCAATAAATTCACCAACCCCTGTAATATTTGTATTAATTAGATTAGAAATATTAACCTCTACTCCAACATCCCCAGTAACAACAGCAACATCAACGCCACCAGCTTGATTTTGCCCGCTATTGGCCTGGACTTCTATTCCAGTAGTGGTAGTAGCACTGTTTTGATTTACTACTGTAACGTCTCCAATACATTCGGTATCAATTTCACTGCAAGGAGATATAGAATCAATGTCAACCTCTACCTTATTGGTATTAGCTTGATTGTCTACAATGATATCAATATCAACATTGCCAGTGACAACAGATACATTTTCACCCTCAGTAGATTCATTTTCGCCCGTATTGGCATCTGCTGAAACTTGATTAGAAACTTCGGCTTCATTTTCGTTTACTACTTCTACATCACTTGGTTCTTGTTCTAAATCGGCGTCTGCAGTCTCGAGTTCTGTTTGGGTAGTATTGACCTCGTTTTCAATTTGAGCTTGAATATCGGCATCTCCAGTATCAAGGGTTGTGTCTGTAGTTTCATTTGCTAAAACAAAAGTGGCTGGTAAAAATAATTGCAAAACTAAAGCAGTTATTGCAATTGCTGCCAACTTTTTTGGAAGTTTAAATTGTCTTGCCTTTTCTTCCATACAGCTTAGTTAAATAATGAAAATATTCTTTGGAATAATTGCTGAAAAAAGTTTATAAATTTATTTTTAGATTCTTCTGGTTGTTTTAACACTAATTTATCTTGATTGGATAATTCAACTGATTCATTTGTATCGTTGACTTCTACATTAACTTTTGTCTTTGTTGATCCAGTAATAATTTCTTCTTGATAGCTTTCAGGTTTCTCATTTGAGTTAATATTTACATGAATGGGTTTGATGGACTCTCCATTAACTTCGTTTTGGATATCCACTTTAATTTCGTAATCACCTGATTCTATATTTTTATTATCAGCGGTTTGTTTATTGTCAGTATTTACTTTTATATCAACATTTGTTTCAACAACGGTCTGGTCGTTTTGATTAGAAAATTCAGCAAAAAAATCATCAAGATCAAAAGAATCGTCCCACTCAGCAAATACTAATGTCGGATTTAAAATGATCAGACTAAGAATAAAAATAATTACTATCCTCATATATTTTCAGGCAAACCCTTAAATTCTTTAAGAGCTTGCCTGAAAGGAAAAAATATTTTCCTTTCAGTGATTCAGTGATGAATCGATCCATCACTAGATTTTATCGAATACCGCCTAATAGGGTTACTCGAGTAACAGAGCTATTAAGAATATTAACAACGTCTGATTGAGCACCAGCGTCACCGGTAATAATTAAACCGCCACCAGTAGTTCTTCTGCATCGGCTTCGAAGTGATTTAACTTCGTTGTCGCCAGTTTCGGCTTCAACTTCTACATCATTCATAACGCTTGTACCTAAGTTAAAATTGGTAACTTTAACGTTACCCATACAATTAGCACAAACTCCGCTAATAATAGTTCGGTTGCTGTTTACTTCATTACCAATGTAAGAAATAGCAGTAGCATCACCAGTAATGATCATACCTTTACCTTCAACTTCGTTGTCGCCAGTTTCGGCTTCAACTTCTACGCTATTCATAACAGTTGTACCCATGTTCATATTGGTAACTGTAATGCTTGAACCTTGCATTGGCATGTAACCACCGCCACGAGCAAAAACTGGAGTGGCAACGAAAGCCAATGTTAAAACTAAACTTAGAATTGCAATCTTTTTCATGTAATCACCTCCTTTCTATAATTTGTTAATTATTATAAATAAAAAAATTCCCTACTAAGGAATATTTTTAATAAAAATAAAATTTGAAATTATGTGTTGTCTTTTTATATTAAAAATTTCGTCCATAAATTATTAAACAATAATAAAAACCAACAATTTAACCCCCCTATATATCCTCCTTAAACCTACAACCCTCCGCTTAGGTTAAACTGATTGGTTTTTGTTTTCTATTTTATTTAAATTTAACGTAAATTTGATTGAATTTATTTTAGCAAAAATTTAATTCTTATTCAAATAATTTTAGCTTATTTATCCACAAATATAATTAAGCTAAAATTCTATTTATTTGTCAATTCAGAAACTTCATTATTTGGTTCTAATCCACCTACTGTGTAATGATTAGAGGCATTCCATAAAAGCCAACCATAACCGCCAGAATCATAAGTAGCTTGTTTTTGAAGCTTAATCATATCTGGGGTATATACTGCTCCTAGATCAAAATCTTGCAGCCAAGGCCTAATTTTAGCCCTACAGGGCTCTTTTTCTGGACAATACTCCTCTGCTCTAATTAAACTACGATATATAATTTCATAAGGATGAGCTGCAGGATTTTCAAAACCTTCAAAGCCAATTGGATAGTGAGATGGATAGACCATAGGACAAATAAAATCAAAATTAGGATAGGCATCGGCTAATTTTTGGCCAATACTCATACCATCATCTCGCCAAAGCACCATTCCAAACATATCTGCTGAAGTAAGGGCTGGTTGAGAACTCATAACTTTATTAAGATAACGATAAAACTTTTTCATTTCTTCTGATTTTCCTCCATTAGTAGCATCATCTAAATGAGCAAAAGAAATCTGCCTAATAGGGCCATCTGAAGGAAAACGAATATAATCGAAATTTATTTCATCAAAACCAATTTTAACTGCTTCTTTAGCCACATCAAGATTATAATCCCAAACTAGCCTTTGAGTTGGGTCAACCCAAGATTGACCTTTATAATCGCGCCATAAGCCTCCATATTTAGATTGCAGAGCAATTTCAGGCTTATTTTTAGCTAAATAAGGATCCTGAAAAACTACAATACGACCAATAGTATAAATCTCTTTCTGCTTAAGCTCAGCTAAAAAGTCTTTTAAGTCAGGAATTCTTATATCTTCTGAACCAATTTCATCGGCTAAAGGAATATTAGTATCAAAAAAAATACGCCCACTGGCGTCTTTTATATCAATGACAATTGAATTTAGCTCTGTCTCTTCAATTAATTTTACTAGTTCTTCACGCCTGGCTTTCCAGCCAGCTGTGTAACCTGTTATATATAGGGCTTTATTTTCTATTATTTTAGGCTTTTTTATTACCTGATAGGTTTGCTTATCAAAAGTAATTAGAAAAGAACCCAATATCACAGGAATAATAATTAGAAAATTTACTATTGAAGCCAACATTACTTAATCTTAGCAAAAAAATATTTAAAATCAAACTTTTTATAATTTAATAAAAAAAGCGACCCCGAAATCCAATTGCAGATCTCGGGGTCTTGGTTGAGTCGAAGAGGCGGTTACTTATTTTCTCTGATGGTGGCGGTTATGCCACCTATGGCAATCATGATACTGATTGCTACGATCCAGAGAAAACCCTTGTTGATGTACTCGACGGGTACACACCCATCCTCAGCATTGCTGAGTATGGCACTCCAGAACAGAGAGTACATGGTCAAAGAAACAAACAAAGCATTTGAATTGCTGCAAACTTCTTCATGGTAGTTACCCCCTCGGTCGTTCACTAAACGTGCGTTTAAGGTGCTTGCTTTTAGCTTGTTTTTTACCTAACCCCATGGTTAGGTTTAGAGGATTACCTCTTCCAAGCTTGATAATATATATTATAGCATACTTTATTATATTTGTCAATAGTAAATCTAATATTTAGCTTAAATAGCAAAAAAATAGACAAAAAAATGCCTTAGCTGGTTACGCTAAGACATTATATCTATAGAGTGCAAAAAACTTGCAGAGAACTTTCAGTTGCCAATTTAATTAGCTCTTTGAGCTGCTTAAACTGCTGAGTGTAAACGGCTAAACCGCCTGAAACCATAAACACTTCTTTGGCAATCTCTACTGAAAGATAACAGCTTTCGGGAAAATGCTGACTGAGCCAGTATTCGAAGTAAGTCGGCTCGTTAATCAGCGAGCTTTGACGGACCACTAGGTCCTGCCCGCCAACTTTTTGATCAGAAGCTACTTGCTTAAAAGCATCAATTACTGGCTGAAAAATCGGGTCTACTGTCCAAGTACCAACATCGATGTCGGCTCGATCCTTGATCTTGCCGCGATCACGTTCGTAGCTATGGATAGTTACGAGTAAAAATCTGCCAAACTGGCTTCTAAGCTGCTCAAGTAAATCATTTACGGCTATATAAAACCGCGTATGAATGCACTTGAGTTGGTTTACTACCTGTTGATCTAGGGGTTGCTTCCAGACTTGCAAGTCCCAAGAAAGTGACGGATCAAGGTAGATTGCTTGCTTCATGGGACGGTTTAGGTCTACTTGAAACCGTGAAAGATGGGCTAATACCCGATTTGGCATAAACTCGATCAAACGATCTGTAAATGGATCTTCTTCGGTCATTCGGGTAGTTGGGTCAATAGCCATCAGACCTTTAACCCAATTTTGCACTTCGTGACCAGAGTGAAGTGCAACACCGACAAGTGGCGTTTGACCTTCTTGGATTATTGACCACGGCTGTTTTTCCAATTTTCATATCCCCTTTCTAATTGGGTTTAAAATTTGTTAAAGATCACATTAGAAATTAGCATAAATAACCGAAAAAGTCAACTCAAAAACTCCCTAAAAAGGGAGTTTAAAATAATAAATTTATTTTAGGATTAAGCCAGTTCGTCGATCATCTTTTCAACAATAACAATTTCCTTAAACAGCCGTTTTGAGTGATCTAGGGCAATTTCAGCAGCAATATCTGCTGGTAATTCTTTCTTTAAATCTTTATGGCCAAGCTTTTGAGCTTGCTTAATAATTTCATCTGCAACAGTCTTTTTATTTTTAATCATTTTTTCAAGCGGATCTAATAGGCCTTCAACTTTTTTGCCTTCAATCATTTTTACCAGCCAAAGTAAGCGCTTACAATAATACCAAACATCTTCGCTTTCAAAGCCCTTATAAACTGATTTGCGCTCCATTTCTTTAACATAGCTATGTGGCGGAATATAAATAGTATTTTTTTCGAACTTAAATGGTTCAGAAATTGCAATATCTGAGCATTCAACATTAATATATTTTTCTTGAATTGCTCGCAAAATTCTACTTAATAAAATTGAGACTGCAAAGATGACTTGTAAATGATTCATATCCATCCCACGAGCTTCAGTTGTTCCATGCTTGTTAATTCTAACTGGTTGCCAATTGGTATCAAGTTTTGATTTATAATTTGGAATTGCTTTTTTAGATAATTTCAATTTTTTGAAATCATCCATTCTTTTTTTATAGAGTTTTTCAATTAAATTAACTAAATCTGCTGATGTATGTATATATTCTGGCAAAGCGCCAAATTCTTGATTTTTAGCATAGAGACTGTCTGGAAAATATAAACCATCTTCGTCTTCACCACCTTCAATAATAAGTTTACGGCAATCTTTAGCTAAATTCTGACCTTGATAGAATGGTGAACTTTGCAAAAAAGCAGAAATTGCCGGATCTGTAGCGGTTAAAAAATTGTAAACATTAACAACACTTTGCATGTTTTTAGAATTAACCATTCTTTTAAGCATTTTCTTTTTTGCATCAAAAACACCCCAAGGTAATTCATAATGAAAATGAAAACCAACAGTTCTAGCAGAAAGATCAAAACGTTTTTTACCGTATAATTTTTCAAAAGATTTATAATGAAGGCCTGGACTAGTTTTTTGACTATGCTTTCCTGGATAAACTGCCAAAGGACATAAAACTAAATCAAGTTCTTCTGCAGTGTAAAGTAAAAGACGGATATTACTGATTAAACTAGGCAAAGTATTTGTTACTTTAAGGCCAGGATAACCATTAACCTCTATCATATTTTGATGAGATTCTTTTACAATATTAGCACCTGGATCTCTTTTTTTCTCTTCAATTTTTTTTAATAAAGTCTGACACTCATTAACCATTTTTCCATTTTTATCTAAAATAAAAAACTCAACCTCAAATCCCAAGGTTGATCTTTTCAAAGGGGATTTAGTCTTTTTGCCGTTTTTAGAAGGCTTAGACTTAATTGTATTAGCCTTTTTAACTGATTCTTTTTGGCTTTTCTTAGTGGTTTTGTCCACTTTTGTTTTGGCCATGAAAATAGTTAATTTAGAACAGGTTTTATTATAGCAAAAGTATTAAAATAGTTCAATACTCTAGGATTTTAAATAAGATTGACGTTTAGATTCATTAAATTTTTCAATAGCATAACGAAGCATTATTCTTGGCATCTCCTTATAATATTTTTTAAGAAATTTCTCTTCTACTTTTTGATCACGCTTACCAATTTCTCTAAGCATCCAGCCAACTGCTTTGTGAATTAAATCGTGTTCATCTTTTAATAGTATTTCTGCAAGCTTTAAGGTGTCTTTAAAGTTATTGTTCCTAATAAAACTATAAGTAGATAAAATACTAATTCGTCTTTCCCATAAGTTTTTTGATTTAACAAGTTTATATAAAACTTTTCTATCTTTATCCAAAAGGAAATCTCCAACAATATTTGGAGCTGAAAGATCTACTAGATCCCAATTATTAATCCGTTTGGCATTTTTAAGATAAAACTTATATATCTTTTCTTTTTTTTCCTGGGAAGCATTTTTATATTGGGCAATTAAAATAAAAAGAGCACATAATCTATGCTCATGAATTTTACTATTTAATAATTTTTGTAAATCTAAAAAATTTAAATCTTGGTAGGCTTTTATAATTTTTCTCTGAATTGGGACTTTTATTCCCAAAAAAATATCACCTTCGCCATAGTCCCCTTTTCCGGTTTTAAAAAAACTCTGCAGGATTTTGGCCTGTTTAGGGTCCGACAAAGATTTTAATTCTTTTTGTAACTTAGAAAGAGACATTAAATTACATCATGCCCTGCATTTTCTGAGCCATGCTCATTTGAGCGCTTTTTAAAGCATCATTAACGCTTTGTTTAACTGCTTGGGCAAGTTGTTCCGAATCAAGTTCAGAGTTTAAAGTCACTTCTTCTACTTGTAGGGTTCCATTAATTACCACTTTAACTCCATTATTAGTAGCTTCAAATCTTTCTTTTTTAGCTTCATCTTGTAAAGCTTTTAGATTTCCGAATTGTTTTAATTTATCTAGCATAGTTTTATATTATTTTTCAAGTTTTAATATTTTACAAATTAAAAAATAGACTGGCGCCATTAAAAAATAAACTATCTGCATCCAATGAGGCGCATGGATACAGTCACAAAACGGCAAACCTGGATATTGAGCAGTTTTTAAATTATGGATATTAAAAATGTGATAACCAACAGTTTCTAAAAATATCAGGATAACCCATGAAATTCCAAGAAAAACTAAAAAATTAATTAGAAAACCCTGAAGATTAAACTTAAATTTAATCCAAGAATAAATAATATACAAAACAAAAAGTCCAATTGAGGCAGAGGCTAAAGTAAATATACTTACATTATAAACTGCTCAAAAATTATGATTATATTGGTAATAATTACGAGCTAAAATTAACCAAAATAATATTAAAACAAAAGCGACTACGAAATGGTAAGTTAGATTTTTTTTCTTTAAAAAATTTAAAAATTCATTGTTCATTTTGTTTTGGCTCGAGGGCAGGGATTCGAACCCCGATTACCAGGACCAGAACCTGGCGTCCTACCATTAGACGACCCTCGAATACTATTCAACTAATTGGCCCCCAAAAGTTTCTAAAATATTATCTAAACCCTTTTTAGAATCATCTTGTGTAATAGCTTGGACTTCAACTTTATTCTGTTCGGGCAGATTTTTTACTACAGCTGTTTTAACTATCAACTTGGCTCCAAAAATTTCTTCTAAGACTTTTTCTAAAATTTGTTTATTTTTTATATCGTTAATACGTTGCTGGTGAAATTTATGCTTAAAACACAACTCTAATGTGCCATCACTTTTAATTTCTGAAGGTTGACCAATTCTTAAAGTAGAAGCTAGGCTATGGTTATATTTTTTTAAACAGACTAAGACATCTTGCCATTTATCAGTAATTTGTTCAAGAGTTATTTTTACTTTACTTAAAGTTGGTTTATCTTGCTGAATTGGAGGTTTTTGATTTGTTGGTTGATTGAAATTGTTTTTAGGAATTTTTTTTTCTGTTAATTTGGATGGCGGTGGAGCCTGACTATTATCATCTTGATTAACATCCTCATTAATAATTTCCAAAATGGCTATTTCTAAAGGTAATTGAGGGATTTCAGCAAATTTAATTTCTTGTTTTTTGATAATTAAAATCTCAATTGCCTTAACTAGGAAATTTATTGAAATCTGCTTTGAAATTTCAGTAATTTTTTTCTCTAACTCTTTACTTAAATTAGTAGCAAATTCAGATAATTCATTTCCGACTTTAATTAATAAAATTTTCCTTAAAATTTCAATTAAATCACTAGTAAATTTTTCAAGGTCAACACCTTCCTGGACTAATTTGTTAATTAAAATAACGGCGCTAACCGAATCTTGCCTGATAAAATATTCAACTAGCTCAATTACCATTTCAAATTGAGATTTTGGCAACACTAATTGAGCCTGCTCTTTGGTAATTTCTTTATCACTTAAAGATAAAACTTGTCCGAGTAAACTTTCGGCATCTCTAAGACAGCCACCGGAGAAATAAGCGATACTTTCCAAGATTTCGCTATCTAGTTTCTTTTTTTCTTGTTTAATAATTTTTTCTAAACGTTTTACAATTTCAGTTTCGGAAACTTTACGAAAATCAAAATGCTGACAGCGAGAAATTATAGTTTCTGGCACTTTGTGAATTTCGGTAGTTGCTAAAATAAACATGGCATGAGCTGGAGGTTCTTCTAAGGTTTTTAACAAGGCGTTAAAAGCCTCAGTTGTTAACATGTGTACCTCATCAATAATAAAAACTTTAAAATTACGGCTGGTTGGAGTAAAACGAGAATTACTAATAATATTCTCACGAACATTATCTATACCACGATTAGAAGCAGCATCAATTTCAATGACATCCAAAGATTTATTCTCAACAATTTCTTTACAAGAGTCACAATCATTGCAAGGCTCGCTTTGCCCATCTTTTCTTTTTAAACAATTTACTGCTTTAGCTAAAAGTCTAGCAGTTGTTGTTTTACCAAGGCCACGCGGTCCTGAAAATAAATAAGCATGGGCAACTTTGTTGCTTTCTAATTCGCTTTGCAAAGTAGCCTTAATATGGTTTTGACCCACAACATCTTCAAAGGTTTGCGGACGGTATTTTCTATATAAAGTTAATGACATAGTAAATGATATTGTAGCCTATTTTTTAGTTTTAGGCAACTTATAAAAAAGAGCCCAAAAACTTTTGATCTAGAGGGATCCCGTCGGGAGTACGAGATAGACGGGTAGATACAAAAAAGTTCTTGGGCTTGCGGGGAGAGGATGCCAAATGGCATCCATGGCGCTGTGGGCTGCACCTCAGGGCGATGGTGCAAGGGAAAAAAGAGCAAAATAAAATATATTTTATTATAACAAAATTAAAAATTAAAATCAATTAAATACAAATTCTATCCAAATTGTTCCCCGATTGAACTTTATTTCCCTATTGCCTAAATCATAAAATCTAGTTCGGCCATTTTTAGGCTTTTTCCAGTACCCTTCTATCATTTTTCCATCTTTGTATATTTCAGCCTGACCTTTGCCAGTTATATTTATATCTAAACGACCATAGTTATCAATAATATCAAAATTGACGTGTTGTAAAATAATATTTTTTGCTTTTAAAATAATTCCACGTTCAGTTTTGTGGACTTTTCCACCTAAATAGCGAGTGTAATCGTTATTTTCTGTATTATATTTATATTCAACTCCATAAAGGGGGTTTTTATTAAAATCAACTTTTATTTCATGAATGTTATTCCACTTTTCTCCTGTTGGGTAATCTGGGTAATCTGGCTTATCTGGACTATCATTTTTAAAAAGCCAAGGCTCAAAGTCTGCATCGATATCAATATCTTTTGCTTTTATAGCTCTATTGATTAAATCGATCGAGGTAAAAAGATTGTGTGGCATTTCCCTCTTATTGTCACGCCAAAAATAAATTCCATCGGCTGAAATTTCGTTAACATTATAAACTGGACTATAAGTTAATTTATACATAGCATCTTGACTGCCACCAGCATGAAATAAAACACCATTCCATTCTTCGGCAATTTCTATAAAAAATGGCCTAACAGACCTAACCGGACCAATTTTTTCTGCTGGTACTGTAGGATCAAAAATAGTAACGAATCTAGTGATATCACCTTCAACAACTGTTTCGTAAATTATACTAGCATACTCAAGTCCAGCTTGGGGACGGCTCTCGAAATGATTTTCCATCATCACAATAATCGGACGCAAACTAGATTTATCTTTAATAACTTTTCGGCCGTCAAGTAGACGATTAACTTTATTACTGTTAATTTTAGGAAAAACTTCCGACCAAGAAAAACCTGGCTCAGTTTTAGAATAATAAATAATTAAACTAAAAATTAAAATTAAGGATAAAAAAATAAAAACCAAAAAATATTCTTGGCCTTTTATTAAATCTTTAATTTTAGTAATTAATTTATTCATTTAATTACTAAAGCCCCGCGTTTAAGCGGGGCTTTATTATAAGAGTATATTAACTTTTATTTTCTTCTGACTTGTCTTCACCTTCGCCTTCAGCTGACTTGTCTTCACCTTCGCCTTCAGCTGACTTGTCTTCACCTTCGCCTTCTTCACCTTCAGGTTTAGTTTCTTCAGCTGGAGTTTCTAATTCTTCTAATTCTTTTTCAGTACGTGGTGGCTGAACCAAGGCAATAACGTCTTCTGGGGCATTTAAAATAGTAATGCCTTCCGGGACATTAATATCAGAAACATGAATTGAATCTTCAAAATTCTTTAAACTTGATAAATCAACTTTTATCTCATGAACTAGATCTTTTGGTAAGCATTCTACTTCAACGTGGTCCATATTAGTTACTAGAATACCACTAAAATCTTTGACCGCAGGAGCTTCGCCGGTAAATTCAAGAATAATATCAGTATTAAGCTTTTCATCCATATTAATCTGTTTTAAATCAGCATGAATAAACTGATTTGTTCTAGGATGAAGCTGATAATCTTGAATTAGAACTTTAACCGGTTCTTTATCATCAACAACTAAATCAATTAAAGTACTTTCTCCTGCTTCTTTATAAATTTTTTCAAAAACAGAATAGTCAATAGTTAAATTTAATGGTTTAATTTTATGACCATATAAAACAGCCGGGATTTTTTCCTGACTTCTTAAATCTTTCACTTTTTTACCTATGATTTCTCTGGTTTTTGCTACTAATTTTAACTTACTCATGGTTACTTCCTTCCTTAATTATGATAATTAATAATTAAACAAAATAATCAATAATAACTTTTTCTTTACTATTAATAAATTGATGCAGTTCAATCACGTCATCCGGAGTCACTGCTTTGGCATTTTTAAATCTTAAAACATCTTCAATGCTTAAATCAGTTACTAGCCCAACTGAGCTAATTCCAAGATTATTAGCAATAATTAAAGCCAAAACTGCTGACTTACAATGTTGACATTTAATATAAACCAGATGGGCTTTTTGGCCCTCTTGGATGATTTTTGCCTCAATAGGATCAAACCGAAAATTACAAACCGGACAATGTGTTATAAATGAGGAATTATCATTAGATGAATTAAAAAACCTCTCTGCCATAAAATACCTAGATAATATAACTAAAATTATTGATTTAGTCAAGCCCCTTTTTTAGGCTTGATTTCTAATAATCATGCTTTCAGCCATTCCAATTAAAAGCAAGCTAACCACTAAAAAACTGCCACCGTAGCTAACAAATGGCAATGAAATACCAGTAACAGGCACTATGCCAATATTCATGCCAATATTTATAACAATTTGAATAAAAAATATAGCAGAAACCCCTAAAATAAAAAGGCTAGAAAAACTATCTTTAATAGTAACTGCAGCCTTGATTAGCCGGTAAAATATTAAGCCCCAAAAAAATAAAATTAAACTGACGCCAAGAAGGCCTAATTCTTCTGCAATAACTGCAAAAATAAAATCAGTATGGCTGGCGGGAATAAATTTAAGTTGACTTTGAGAACCAAAACCTAAACCCCGACCTAAAAATCCACCCGCTCCAATAGCGGTTACTGATTGACGTACATGATAACCACGATTGTAGGGATCAGCTTGAGGGTCAAAAAATGTTAAAATTCTATCTTTTTGATAATCTTTAAACATAAAAACCCAAGCTAAACTAAAAGCAATTATAAAAAGTAGGCCTAAAACTAAAAGATGTTTTTTATTACAACCGGCAAAAATTATCATTAAAATCCAAATTGAAAACAAAATAATTGCTGAACCAAAATCTGGCTGTAAAATAACTAAAATAAAAAACAGCCCAGTCATTCCAGCGGTAATTAAAAAAGTTTTTATATCTTTTATCCCAGAAGGACGGTTACTTAAAAACCAGGCTAAAATTAAAATTAAAGCAATTTTTGCTATCTCAACCGGCTGAAAGTTTACTCCGAAAAAAGAAAACCAACCTGTAGTACCCCTAATAGTTGTTCCAATAAATAAAACAGCTATTAAAAGTAAACCAACTGCTCCATAAATAAAATGACTGTAGTCACGCCAAACTCTATAATCAAAAAGACTAACCAAAAAAAGCAGTATAAATCCAATCAAGGAGAAAAATATCTGCTTTTTAAAATTAGTAAAATCTGGATTTTCAGCACTTATAGTAATACTATAAATTGCAGCTAAACCGAAAGTAATTAATAAAAATATTGAACCAAATAATACCCAATCAAACCCTCTCAAGAAAGCTAAATATCTCTTAAGTGGCATACTTTATTTAGAATCTCTGACAAATGTAATTACTGATTGACCTTCCCTAAGGCCAGATTTAACTTCAACCAAGCCTTCGTCGCCACGAAGTCCAGTAGTAACTTCAATTTCTTCTACTTGGTTTTCTGGTTTTAAAATCTCAACTATTTTTTTACCATCTTTATCTTTAACTGCCCTTAAGGGAATAGCTAAAACTGAATTTACTTGAGCAGTTTCAACAGTAACATTAGCTGTCATTCCTGGTTTTATTTTGTCCATTAAACTCTCTACATTTTCGGGTTGTTTATCTTGGAAAGTAACAGTTACTCGATAATATACAACGTCTTGGATTTCGGTTTGAGCTGGATTAATTGTTGTAACTAAACCAGAAAATATCTCTTCACTGCTAAAGGCGTCAAGAGTAATTTCGACTTCATCTCCAACACCTATTTTTACAATATCTGATTCTGGAATATCAACCTCAATTTCGTAATTTTTAGCTGCTAGCATTGTAATAACTGGCTGAGACAAGCTAGTTTGTTCACCAATATCAAAATTAATATCTGTTATTACCCCATCAATAGGAGCGCGGATTATAGTTTCGTCATATTGATCTTGAGCTAAGCTTAAAGCAGCTTGAGATTTTTGAACCCTAGCTTCATATAAAGCAATATCTTCAGGCCTTGCTGGGGCTTTTTTAAAATCTAAATCAGCTTGAGCCTTAGTTAAGGCTTTTTGAGCTTCTTCTACTTTAGTATTATAACTTATTATAGCGTCATTTATATCCTGAACTCCTCCCTGAACTGTATTAATACTTGAATCAGTAGTTGTCCTTTCAGTATTAATTGTAGTTTTTAAGGCGTCTAATTCAGTTCTGGTTAAATTAGTAGTAAAAATAACATAATCAAAAAGTTCAGACAGATTATCTAAAGTTTCTGAAAGGCTTAATAAGGCAGTTAAAGTTAAATCTGCTGCTTCGTTAATATTTTGATCACTATTATCAATCTTAGCTAAATTATAAGCTAGCTCAGCCTCGTCAACTTTTACAACAGTTGAGTCATAACCTTTATCAACTCGCTGATAAAGATCAAGGTTAGAAGTTTGAAAGTTATTATAGTCACCTTTATAATTCAGGACGTCATAAATATCTTGAAGTGAAATATTAGCTTTTGTTAAAGTTGTGTCGATATCAGTTAAGATATCTTCTTGTGTATTAACTAAAGCCTGACTATAAGTGGTTTTAGTATTTTCTAAATTAGTTTCAGCCTGTTTAACTGCTGCTTCATAAACTGCGACATCCTCAGTAGTAGCACCAGCTTTTAATTTATTTAAAGTAGCAATTGATTCAGTTAAATCAGCTCGAGCTTTTCTAACATTTATTGCTAAATCATTAGCTCTAAGCTGAGCTAAAACATCATTTGCCTTTACTTCATCACCAACCTTAATATTTAATACTTCTAGGCGACCACCATTTTCAAAATTAAGTTCAATTTCAGAAGCTGATTTTATCTGTCCAGTAGCAGATACAGTTTGGACAATATCAGTTACTTTTACTTCTTGAGTGACATATTCTACCTGTTCACCCTTAAGTATATTTCGAGCAACAAAAGCTCCGACGATAATTAAAATAACAATGATTATCCAAAAAATTTTAGATTTAAGTATTTTTTTCATATATTTATTATTTTATATTATAACACAATAAATACAGTTAATACAATAAAAAATAAAAGACCCCAGGTCGGCAGACTTGGGGTCTTGGGTTTGGCCGTTAGGCCAATTAACGTGCTTCTTGTGGTGTCGGGAATACCTTGTCGTACTTGCAAAGGCATGCCCAATGGAAAAGAACCGATATCGGACCGAACATAGTGTGAATCATCATCAGCCCAATGGCATTCTGGATTTTCTTGTTATGTCCGACCGCTATCCAGCCGCGACGATGATCCATGTAGCCGGCGATAATGCCCCAAAGAGGCATAAAACAGAAAAACGTGAGCAGGAAACAGACGGCCACGCCGATCTGTTCTGCCATAACTCCGTGACGAACGAACGTCTCGATGGTCATGCCGATCATGGTGACCAGGTACGATCCAAGGTAGACGGCTGCAAACAGAAGATACGTAACTTTCTTCAACATCTGAACTCTCCTTGCACAAATGTGCTGTCTTGCTTGGTTTTTACTCAACACAGGTTGAGTTTGGAGGAACACCTCCTATTCCAAGCTTTTCAAAGATATTATAATTATAGCATAAATTAGTTATTTTGTCAATAATAATACAAATATTACACCTAAAATAAGCAAAAAAAGAAGGGGGTTATCCCCTTCTTTTTTGTATAAGAAGTATGTTTAGTTTATTTTACTTTGGAATATTCAGTTAATACAGCGTAATCAACATCATAAAATCTTTCACCTTGATAGCTAGTAGTTGGGCCTGGGAAAATAGCAATTAGCTGAATTTGCCCATCAACTATTCTATATAACTTCCAATCCGGAGTTCTAATTAAAGTATTATCAGCATACTGTTTAACACCAAGTACTCTCTGAGGACCACCGATAGTTGGTTTTGGGCCTTCTTCTTTGACAGTTGTTAGTTCAGTAAATTCTTCAAAACTAATATTAAAAATGTTTTGGCCAGCATAACTGTTTAATTCACTTAAAGTAGCAACATGATTTAAGGTATTATCTTCAACAATATAGACTTTATGGTCTGGAGTTCTAAGTAAAGTACCGTTAGCATAATCTTTAACACCTAAAACTGCACTTTGAGCAGCTGGAATGTCTAAACCACGATACTGAGCTAAAACTCCATAATCAATATCGTGAATTACTTTACCCATATAAGTAGTTTGAGAAAGACTTGGTAAAGTAGCAATATGTTTTACTTGATTACCGTCGATAATATATACTTTCCAGTCACGAGTTCGAAGTAATTCACCATCTTGATATTTTTTGACATTAGTTACTTCTTCAATTTCTGGAATAATTCTTTGGTTTCGATAAATTTCTAGTTCATCATAATCAACATCATAAATTCTAGTGCCAGCCCATTGATAAATATCAGAAGATAAATTAGCAACATATCTAATGTCAGCATTTTCAACTAGATAGGTTTTACCGTCTGGGGTTCGAATTAAAGCACCATCTGAATAGATTCGAGTGCCTTCAACTCTTTTAGTCTTAACACCAAGGACTGACTGTTCTCCGCTTCTAACAATTGGATCACCACCGCCGACAATAATATCGCCTTGAGTTCGAATACCACCAATATATGGGCCATTTGCTTTAATATTTTCAAACTCTTCAAAAGTAATGTTAAAAATCTTTTGGCCTTCGCGACCTTCCAAATTTTCTAAATATTTAATATCATTTTGGTCTACAATATAAACCTTGTAATCAGGGGTTCGAAGTAAGGCACCAACAGCATAACGTTTAGCACCTAAAACTAAACCGCTAATTGGTGCTGGAGCGTCAAAACAGTTACCAGCTGATTCAATAGTACTTGGAAGACCAGGAGCTTTTAAAACAGCAAAAATTGCTAGGCTGTCAACTTGAAAAGCAGTTTTGTTTTGAGGAGTAAAATATGCTTTTTGAACTAGCTTCCAACGATTATTAGCGTCAAGGTAATAAATACCCATATCACTTAAATCTTGGGGTAGTTCTGAAATAGTAATTGAAACTGTTAATTTTTTCTTAAATTCCTGAAGAGAATTATCTTTATCGTCAAAAGCAGCTAAATTATAAACTCTACCACCAGCTACATAAGCACTTGAATTATTACAAGTTGGAGCCAAAGCTGGGTTAACTGGTAAATCCTCTGCCATATAAGCGGCAAAGCTATCTGAAGCAACTGGAGGAATTTCTAATTCTAATAAACTATTATTTGCAGCCTTGTGAAAAAGCCTTCCTTCTCTTGGCCCTTCAGGCATATATAAAGTATCATTAATAGCTACAATTGGCTGAACTAAATAACCAAGGCCGCCGCCATAACCATATGCAGTTCGATTATTTAAATATTCACCAGTACCTAAAGTACCTGAAAAATAAATAATTGCAGCAACTGCGAATGTTGCTACAAGCAAATTATATCTGATTGTTTTTATAATATTTCCCATATCTTTTTAAAATCAATAAGTTAATCATCTTACGATAAAATCTTTAAATTGTCAAGTGATTACCATTAATAAAAAATAGCTAAAATAAGCTAATTTTTTTATAATATCTGATATAAAACCAACTCTTCTGATTTTATAATTGCCTTAATTTGGCTAAAATCATAAGAATTAAAACTAAAATCCTGATCAATACCGGCTAAATCATTACTAAAAATAATATATTTAATACCCACTTTCTTTAAACCAGGGATTATACTAATGTTTTTATCTCCCCTGGTTTGTAATAATATATTCTCAACTGCCTTGACATCCAAGTCAACACTTTGACTGTAAATCTGTCCGACTTCAGGATTTTCACCTTGAATAATCGGCTTATCAAAAAAATCTTTGGCTGGATTTTGACTAATTAATTTCTGATTGAAATTCAAAGACAAATACTGATGCCAAGGTAGAAATAAAGCTTTGAAATGACTTGAATCTTGATTAAGAATTTCATTTACCTGGTGCCAACTTTCTGGATACCAAACTGGCTTAAGCTGTCTAGAAAAACCACCCCAAATAGTATAAGTATATAAAATAGGAATTAAAAAACTAAAAATAATTATTTTTCTAGCTTCCACTTTTAGAATGTCTGATAAATATTTTAAAGTTTGATAAATTCCTAAAGATACAAAATAGGCATAACTAATTACTAATAAACCGCTCCATTTTTGAGAATCTCTAAATCCAGGCCAAAACCAAATATTTTCAAACATAAATTGATTTAAAGTTTTAAAAATTGTATCCCCCACTCCGGCAGAAAATATAAAACCAATTATTCCAGCAGTTAAAAAGAAAATTAATTCCTCTGATTTCTTTGACTTCCAGCTTGAACATAACCCAATTAAGGCCAAAAATAATAAAAACCCTAAAAGAATTACCCAGCCTAAATTAGCTTTGGGCCATAAAAAATAATCTGCCCAAGGATGATATTCTGCCCAAAAGCCATAAAGACCTAAAACGTTTAGAGTAGTACCAAATTCAAGATCACCTGCTGTTGCAAAAGTCTGCCAATCTTTTTGATTAAAATTATTTAAATGATTATTCTGATTCAAAAAATAAGGTATCAACCAATAGCTACTAAGAATTAAAATAATAATTGTTGCGACTATTGAATAGATAAATATTTTTTTAACCTTTAAATATTGTTTTTGGATAACTAGTTTTATAAAAATTATTAGAAGATATATAAAAGTTAGAATTAAACTTATTGCTAAAAAATGAACTGAAAATACCCCTACTAAAAATAATAACAAGGCTAAACCTGAGGTATTTTTAAAATTTGGGTTTTTAGAAAAATTAATTATAAATAAACTCAAAGGTGTTAGAAAAGCATAAGCAATTAAATGCATCCAATGACCGGCTAAAAATCTTTCATAAACAAAAGGATTAGCCATTAAAAACAAACCGACCCAATAATTCATTCCTAATTTTTTAACCCCAGGCAAAAATAAATATCCTAAAAATCCAGACAAGAAGAAAATTAAAATAATAATTATTTTTTGTATTAGCCAACCTGGAATAATATAATTAATTATTTGTAATAGATATTTAATTGGTAAAGTGTTTTGAATTAGACTTTGGTCAAGAAAAACTTTGACTTTTGGCGTAAATACCATATCAAGGGTTAAAATATAACCTGGCAAAAGCATTTGCCACAAGATAACAACTGTGGCAACTAAAAAGAAAATAATTGGTAATAAAAAATTAAATTTTTCTTTTTTTAATAAATTAACCATATTTTTCATTTAAAGAATCAGCTAAAGAAAAGGCATTAACAACTAATAAAATAACTGCTAAAACCATTAACCTTAAAGAATTGAAATTAAAACCATAATTTAAAAAATAAATACCTAAAATACAAATGTTTAAAATAATAATTTTTTGACGATTTTTTTTAGATAACTTGTTTTTTTTAATAGTTTTAATTTTTAATTCTTTTTTGTTTGTTGAAAAATCTTTAAAAGATCCAAGCGCTAAAACTAAATTTATAATTACTAAAACACCAAATAACAAAATCAAACTTATAAAATTAATGTTAACACCAAAAATTAAAAAATATAAAATGATAGCAGAAATATTTATTCCAGTTAATAGCTTCCGATTTATTTGTTTAGAGGTTAAATCTATTTCTACTCTATAGTCCTTTGAAGAAGGCAAAATATTTGTTGATCTCTCGGAAAAAGATTCAGGACTTTTTTGTAATTCAGCTAGACGCCAAAAAACCAAAATGATAAATAAAAAATAAATGATAATTCCGCTAACCTGGGCTATATCATAATTTTTAGTTAAAAAACCAAAAGTCAGAACAATAATCATTGCCCAAATTAACCAAAAAGCTATCTTAGAATTAAGCTCTAGGTTGATAAATATTTTTTTGATTTTTTCGGCCATAAATAAATGATATAGTCAACATAATAATTATTAATGTTAGAAAAACTAAGGAAAAAATACTCAATTTATTAGAACTATGCTCGGCAACTAAATTAATGTTGTAACTTCCATCTTTATTTTTAATACAATCGTTAATTTCACTGCATAGAACTTCTGGATCTATAAACCAGCCATTACTATAGTTATCGACTTGTAAATGAAAATTTTTATTAATAGGTTTATTAAGAATAGTGGAAAAAATACCTGGTTCATTTTTTTGAGCTTGATAAGAATAAAGTTTCCAGTTATTACTATATTTCTTAGGATAAACAAGAAGAAAAGAATCTTTTATATTTTTTATTTGTATATTTTCTTTCCAAATACTAATTGGGTTTGAAAAAACCTGAGCTTGACTGTTTTTTTGATCAATCTCCTTTTGATTGTATAAATAATAAGAATATATTTCTTTAGGTGCAAATTCTTCAAGCCTGACATTATCATATAGGTTTACAATATATTCATCGCCAGCAGACGGAGCATAAAGATAAAAATTAAGTTCTTTAATATTATCAAGTTCTGGGTTGATTAAAGTTTCATAAGTATTCCAATTATAATTATCAACTTCAATAGTTTTATATTCATCTTGTTCTTGCTCTAGGTTGTTTTTTAAGCTGTAATAGTATTGAATTTTTTGTCCAGCAATATTTTTATAATCAAATGACAATTTATAAAGTTTGTCGTTTTCTAGGCTGACCGGAAAAGTGTTTAAAGTACAGGCAAAATGATTTTTTGAAGAGAGTTCTAAAGATTTTACACCTTGACTTGCTTCGTTGTTTAAACCCATACCGAGTTCAGGTTCACCGCTTAAGTAATCACTGCAATCAATAGCTGTTTCAGTCCAAGGTCCTGATTCAAAAGAATAATTATAACTTTCTAACAAATTAACTTGGGAACCCGAATAACTAAACAAGTTATCTCCTTCATTTAAAGAAACCCAATTAAACAAGCTATAGTTAGCTGGAAAATTAAGTTTTGGAGCTGATTCTTGCTTAGTTAGACTATAAGATATTAATCTTACATTGTCGTAAAGATTAGTAATTGGTTTAACACCATTTGAAGGTGCATAAAAATAAATACTAAAATTATTTATTTGTTCAATAGACGGCTCAATAATATGACTAGCTGTATGCCAATTATTATCTGTAATAATAAATGATTCAAACTTTTCTTGTATTTGGTCTTTTAATCCGGATAAATTGTAATAATACTGAACTTCTTGCCCCTCTATATTTTTATAATCAAATGACAATTTATAAAGTTTGTCGTTTTCTAGACTGACTGGAAAAGTGTTTAAAGTGCAGGCAAAATGATTTTTTGAAGAGAGTTCTAAAGATTTTACACCTTGACTTGCAGTGTCACTTAGGCTCATTGAAATTTCTGATTCACCTGCTAGATAAGCACTGCAGTCAGAAACCTCTTTAGCCCAAAGGCCGGATTCGAAAGAATAGTTATCATTAGCAATAATATTTTGATTATCAATTGAATAGATTAAAATTTTATTAACATTTAAATTATAAATACTAGTAGTGAAACTATCTTTATAATCAACCAAATCAATGACTAAATTACCAATTTGAACAATACTTTCAGGAATAACATTTTCTATTGAAAAAACAATAAAGTCATTTAAGCCGATTGGTTCACCATTAATTTCTAAATTTTGGCCCGGGAAAACAAAATCAATTCTATTTTTGGAAGCTAAATAAACAATTTTAAGATTATTACTTTCGGTTAAATAAGATTTAAGCTCAAATGGTTGACTTATATTAAAAACATTTTTAAATTTAGAAATATTAGTTTGATTTAAATTCTGTTTACTAAAAATATCAATATAAATGCTATTTGCTTTATCAATTAAAGATTTAAAATTTCTATTTTCGTTTATCTGATTAAAGCCAACAACAACAGGCTTTTTATTTTTATTTTTTAAATCTTTTATATCAGACAATAAAAAATCTAGTTTTTCAATTCTAGGGTTGCCAATTTCCTGATCGTCAAAAACTAAAGCTAAATAGTCGGCAATATATGGTTGATAATTTAAATTTGGCTTTTGAGTATACCAAAGCCAACTAGCAAGTATAATAACTAAAACTAAAGTTAAAATTACTAGTATTTTTGATTTTAAATTGTAATTTTTAAAAACCATATTTATTTTTTATTTAAATAAAAAGTTTCTACCACCGTAGCAATTATTAAGATTAGAAAAATAATACAGGATATAAACAAGCTAACGGCGTAATAATATTGCTTTTGAAAATAAATAACTAGATATAAATCATCTCCTAATTTATATTTGTCTGGAATATCTTCAGGAGTAATTAAAAAGGCATTACCAATATAATTTCCGCGCAGATGATTTTCAGGTTTTAAATATTGATTGAATACTAAGTTAAAATCAAAAATTGGTTCGTCAATTAAACACCTTTGATTCTCAGTTTCACTAAATAATTGCCATTCAGAAATGCAAGAAGCTTTTTCCCAAGTAGCTTTATCTATAAAATAAATCTGCCAAGAATTACTAAAATGTTGATTAAATTGTATCAGAAAAGGATAATCTTTATTAACACTTACTTTTACATAATATTTATTGGCATTGCTAAGTGATTTTTTATACGAAACAAAAGGGCTATTCAGAAAAAAATTAATATCACCAATCAGATTAACATCATGATAAGAAGTTTTGTTTAAAATAACAGGTTTTTGATTTGGATATATCTTTTTGTTATAAAATTTATCAATTTCAATATCGAGTAAATTCTTTGGTGAATAAATTAAAAAATCATAATTATTGGCATTCTTAAATTGATAATGACTAAAATTTTCATTACCATTAATTAAATTAAAATCATCACGTTTTAAAATTTGACGATAAAGACGATGGGAACGGTTCTCTAAGTCTTTAACTTGATAAGTATCAATATTGTAGTTAGCATCTTTAACATCATGAAATAAAAATATATTTTTTAAATTAAAAATTTCCAAATTTGAAAAATTATCTTTATCAAGATTGTCATATATTTGATTATAAAAACGGATAAAACCTTCATCAACTAACCGCAAGTTTGGAATTACTAGACTTTGATATTTAGAATAATCAACACTATTTAAATCAAGATAATAAGGTGACCAGGAAAAATTTAACCAATGATAAGGGGCAAATAAACTAGCCTGACGCCAATCAACCTCTTGATTAAAAAGGCTTTGTTCGTAATTTTTAGGAAATTCATTTATTTTTTTTAAACCATAATGACCAAGCAATAAAGGCAGACAGCTAATTAACAAATAGGCAATAATAATAGCAGATACCACAAGAGTGCTGTTACTTTTAGATTTTTTCTTAGCAATTAAATCAACCACATTAACAATTAAAAAAGCATACAAGAAACTTTGGATAAACTGCAGGAAGCCGTAATCGTTATACAAAAATACTAAAAAACTTTTATTAAGAAAAGCGAAAATTTCTTGATTAGTAAAAAAACCAAGAGTATTTAAGAAAAATATCAATAAGATTAAAAAAGCAATTCTTAAATTAAGCCGATCGCGGAAAGTTAAACCAAAGGCTAAAATTCCTAAATTAAAAATAATTTGAATAAGCTTAAAAAATTCAAAAGAATCTTGAACAGCATAATTATCGGCAAAGTCGGGCAGGCCGCGCTGATTGTAAAAAAAACTTAAAGTTGAAGGAGTAAAACCACCAGGATGGGAAAAAGTATTAATGAATGAACTTTTAAAATCATAATTTGCCTCTTGATAGCGTGAAAAAGCACCTTTATAGTTGCTAACAATGTCATTGGAGCGGCCAAGAGTTAAAAAATTTGGAACTATAAAAGGACTAGCGCATAGAAATGCAATTACACCATAGATTACTAACCTTTTAAAATTTAAATACTTACGATTATAAAAAAGTAAACCTATAATAATACTAGCTAAAAAAATAATTGGAATTAAACGTAAATAAGATAAAAGATAAACTCCAAAAAATACTGAGCTAGTTAAATTTTTTATTTTGCCTTTTTCTAAATATTGTAAAAAATTAAAAATAAAAATTATGAAAGAAGGATAAATGTAACTAATGGTAAATAAAGTGCTAATTAATAAAGCAAATGGATTAAAGGTTAAAAATAAAGCTCCGATTCTAATAGCAGTCTGACTAGTATTAGGTAAAAGTTTAGCTAAAAACTTCAAACTGAAAATAAAGATTAAAAAGTAATAAAAAAAATAATAAATAATCTGACCTAAATAACTTCCAAAAATAAAAGTTAATGCAACTTGATACCACGAAACAAATAGATGAGCAAAAGCAGATGCAGAATTATCGTATCCAAAATAAAAACCGTCGGTATTAGCAAAAAGTCCAAGTTTAGAACTAGCAATAATTTTGGCTTGAGTTAAATTTCTATAATAAAAACCACTATCAGCAAAAGCCCAAACACCCGACTGGAAAATCAAAAATGCTAAACAAAAAAATACTAAAACAGAAAAAATAATCCAGTGCCACTGATTGCTGATAAAGTTTTTTAATTTATTTTCCATGATAAAATAACTTTTTATATATTCCCTCAATTGCTTGGCGAGTACGACCAGAAAACAAAACACCTACCAAAAACTGAGAATAAATTAAGATATAATTTTTTAAACCAATTTTTAAATCAAAATCTTTAATTGTCTGCCTTCTAAGTTTATAAGCTCTAACAGCATTAGCTTTAGCATTGTGAGCAGTCGAGCCTTGGTGATAACGATAATGAAGCAAAAAATCATCAATATTAGAAATTTCTTTACCAGAAAAGATTAAACGATACCATAAATCAATATCTTCAACATAAATATATTCCTCTCTGTATAAACCGACTTCTAAAACGTCTCTTTTTCTAAACATAGTGCTTGGATGAACAAGCGGCGAATAACTAATTATTTTTTTAGAAATTTCAGCCGGATTAGTTGGCTTTGTTCGCTGATCAATTATTTTGCTTTCAGAATCAATTATTTTAACAAAGCTACCAACAACAGAAATATCTGGATGGTTTTTTAAAAATTCATATTGCTTTGAAAAACGTTTAGGCAAAGATATATCATCACCGTCCATACGGGCGATAATTTCTGCTTTGGCTATATTAATACCCTTATTTAAATTTTTAACAATTCCCTGATTGGTTTCATTTTTAACATAAATAATTCTTGGATCTGATAAATAATTTGAAACTATTTTATCTGAATGGTCGGTTGAAGCGTCATTAATTAAAATTAACTCAAAATCCTTAAAAGTTTGCTTTAAGATACTTGAGATTGACTCGTCTAAAAAATTAGCCGCATTATAAAAAGGCATAACAACTGAAATTTTTGGTTTAACAATATTATTCATATTTAACGGCTATTTCTAATTAAATTAAAAATCCTAACTTTTAAGTTGGCAGGTATGATATAAATACTTAAAAATTGAAATAAGTTATACAATGCATCGCTAAATTTAAATTTATAATCTGAATCTTTTTTAAAACTTAAACGAATTTTTAAAGTATTTAATTCAAGTTCTTTTAATTTTTTAAAAGTAATAGATTTTGACTGTTCACGATAACGAACTAAAACTTCTTGAATATTAGCAAACTTATATTTTTTACCAATACGAAAAGACATTTCTAAGTCTTCGGCAACAGAAAATTTTTCATTATATTTTCCTACTTGTTTAAAAACTTCTCTTCGAATAATAGCGGCTGGTTGAGCAACCGGTGAATATTTAAAAATATTTTTTCTTAAAAGATTATCTGTTGCGGCATATTTTCGGATACTAATAACACCCTTATTATCATTAAAAAATTTAAGCCAAGAGCCACAAAGACCAACCTCGGGATGGCTTTGCATAAAATCGTATTGTTTTTCAAGTCTAGTAGAAAAAGAAATGTCGTCAGCATCTTGCCAGACAATATATTTTCCAACCGCTAAACTAATTAGCTTATTTCGATTTTTAGTAATTCCTTGATTAGTTTCGTTTTTAAAAATTTTAATTCGACTATCTTTTTTTTGAAATTCAGAAATTATCTGCCAAGTTTTATCTGTTGAATTGTCATCAATGATAATAAATTCAAAATCATTAAAAGTTTGATTTAAAATACCAGAAATGCTCAAGGCAATATAACTTTGAGCATTGTAGGCTGTCATTAAAACTGAAATTTCTGGTAGACATTTTAAAAAATTATTGTTTAGGCCAAAAATTCTTTTTATCTCTAATAACATAAAGTGGCCGATTAGTAGTTTCACCTTGAATGTCTCCAATATACAAAGCAATTAAACCAAGACAGCTTAAAATAATTCCTGTCATAAATAAATTTAGAACAGCTAAAACAGCCGTACCAGAAAAATTATAACCAGTAATGTTGTTAAAAATATATCGATCTAAGAAAATAAATAAACCAAGAGGACCAGAAAACGTAATAATTAAAATTCCTAAATATCCAGCGACACGTAAAGGAAACAAACTATGAGTTACAAAAGCAGTTAAAGCCAACCGCATTAATTTTAATTTTGAATAAGTTGCTTCACCCTGAAAACGGGGTTTAGGATCAAATTCTATATAATCTTTCTTAAAACCAAGCCAGTCTAAAAGACCGCGGGTAATTCGATCGTGTTCAGTGAAACGATTAAACTCATTAATAACTTTTCGATCAACTAAACGGTAGTCAGTAGCTTTAGCTGAGATACTTGTTTCGCCAAAAAAATTCATTAGCTTATAAAAAACAATAGAACCAATTTTTTTAATAAAACCTTTACGCTTTCCGTTTTTGCGTATACCAATAACCATATCAGAACCAACTTGCCATTTTTTTATAAACTCTGGAATTAATTCAACTGGATGTTGTAAATCAGCATCGATAATAATAGCAGCAGAACCATTACAGTTATTTAATCCAGCCGTGGTGGCAATTTCTTTACCAAAATTTCTAGCAAATTCAATTGACTTAACCTGATTATCTAGATTTGATAACTTATCGATAATCTCCTGACTTTTATCAGTTGAACCATCATTAACTAAAATAATTTCAAAATCAAAATTAGAGCCAATTTGCTTAATTTGGCCAATTAATTCCTGATAAAGTTTTTCTAAGTTGTCCTGTTCGTTATAAACTGGAACAATAATTGAGATTAATTTTGTCATATTTTAGGTAAAAAATATAAAAATTTACTATATTTTTAATTATTATTTAACCCTAAATTATACATTAAAATATTATAATTGTCAATAGCTAAGTAAAAATCCGCATTAAAAGCGGATTTTTACTTATTCCCTCCCCTTTTTTTAAAATGTTTAAATAATAATTAAAACAACTAATAAACTAATAAATCCAAGGCTTGAGATAATAATTTGAAGATGTTGTTTTTTTATTTCAACAAAAATATTTAAGATTAAAGCAATGATTGCAATGGATAAAATTAAAACATAATACCACTGAGTAAAATCAAATAATAAGTCAACGTACTGCAATGGATATGCCTTGGCAAACAAATATTGCTTAACAACTGAAGGTTTAATTGGAATAACTTTGTCCCAGCTAATATCGGTTTGTACTTGGTTTCCAAACTGATCACTTGCAATAATAACTGGTAAGGTTACTGGATCAAATATTTTATTTTTATCTTGTTTAAAAATTATCATTTGCCCAACCCATTGATTCATTTGTTCATCAACCTTATTAGTTTTTTCTAAATTAATTTGATATTTATTAAATAAAGCTTTAGCTTGAGTAGTGTCAGAACTTAGATAAGCAACCACTTTAACAATTTGTTCACTTTGACCTGAATTTTCAACTAAGGCTACAGTGCTTTTTTCAGTATCAACTACTGGTGGCTTGTTGTCGATTGTAAAAACATAGCCTGAAGAAAAACTTTCCTGCAAGTCTTTGATTGACTTAAATTTTAAAATATTTTCACCAGGTACTAAAGTAATTTCAAAGTCAAACAAATCACTATTTAAAGAATTACGACTAGTTAGTTGGGTATCATTATTATATACAATTACTTTTTTAGCTTCTGGAGCATTAACTATAATTTTAATTTTATTACTACCAAGAATAACATCTGATTGCGGATAAATTAAAGTTGGCTGAGCTAATTCTTTTATTACTACAGGCTCTGGGGTTGGTATAATTTCAACTACAGGTTCAGGCTCTGGGGTTGGTTCAGGAATAATTTCAGGTTCTGGCTCAACTACAGGTTCAGGCTCTAAAAAAACCTCTACCTCTGGTTTTAATGGCTGAGTTTCGCCTAAGACTTCAGATTCAACTACAGGTTCAGGCTCTGGGGTTGGTTCAGGAATAATTTCAGGTTCTGGCTCAACTACAGGTTCAGGCTCTGGGGTTGGAATTGCTTGAGTTGTTATGCCACCACGAGGATATGCAAAATACTGTGCAACTAGAGTTGTATCATTACCTTGATAAAGGCCAGCTACCATACCAACACCAATTTCTTTAAAGTCAGGATCAACTAGATTTGCATAATGAGTTGGACTATTAGTCCAGGCAGTAACAACCTCGGAAGCATTACTAAAACCCATAGCTAAATTCTCACCGGCAAGATCGTATTGATAGCCAGCAGCAGATATCCATGAACTTAAATTTTTCCTGTCAGGCCCAACATGAGCAAAATATTGCTGAATCAACATATCTTGAGCTTTAGAAAAAGCAGCCTGATTTAAGGATGGACTTTCTTGTAAAACTGGAATTGATAAATTCTGCCTAATATTATTTGTAAGCTGAACAATTTTTTGACTTTCAGCCGTTAAAACATTTGGAGTAAGCCAGGCAGCGGTTGGAACCAAAACAATTAGACCAACTAAAATTACTTTTAAAACCACTGCTGAAAAACTATAAAAAAGCAGCCTATAAGGATTAAGAATTTTAGGCTGATATTGGTTTGATTGATTAGGAATAAATAAGTTACGAAGACTGCCAGAACCCAAAGGATTTCGGCCATTCTTTACTTCATCACCGTCACTCATACCATCTTTATCTGAATCAGGATCAACTGGATTAGTACCATAAATATTAATTTCTTCATAATCAGTTAAACCATCCCGATCAGTGTCAATCCGGTTATTATCAGAAAGAGGCTTAAATTTTTTAAATTTTTTAGCCATTTTTATTACTTATTATCATTCTATAAATTAAAGCATATTTTAATAAATTTGTCAAATAAAAAATAAAGCCCCGAGAACAAATGCTCAAGGGGCTTTGATTAAAGTTGGCCCTGCTAGCCTCCGAAAAGGAAACTAGCAGGAGCCTTAGGGTTATTGAGTTGCAGGCCGAGGTTGAGGTGCGCCAGCAACTGCTTCAGGAATAACCGGCAAGTTTTCACTGCCGGCTGCCTGCGGTACAGTGGTCCCAACGGGGACCAAGTAGGCATAGAACTGGGTGGCCAAATGGTCACTACCGCCGGTAACAACCAGGCATTCCCAGGTCTTGTGGCCGTCTTCCTGGCGAGTAATGCCAGTATAGCATCCCGGTGCGAAATCTGGCTTGATCCACCAGCCACTCTCCGGAACGTAGATGTAGACTACCACGACGTACTGAGTCTCGTCAGCACAACGAACTTCTCCCTGCAGCAGGTAATCATCGATATTCCCGTATTCGGGAACGTATGTGAACTCGATGGTTGGCGCGCCACAAGGATTGACCGTCACGTTGACTAGCTGGCTGACCGAGTTCCCTGAAGAATCAGTCAATGTCAGCGTAATGGTCGTAGTACCGGCCGCATCAAGGGCTGTGACTTTCATCACTTCTCCGGTAAAGGTCACCGTGATCAGCGAAGTGTCATAGCCGCTGGCCGACCAACTCGGCGATGGATCGTAGTTGTCCGAACCATAACCAGTCAAATCGACTTGCGTCCAGTCGAGCTGGTAAAGCTCGATGTCACCAACTGCCGGATCAATCACCGGCGGTGTGGTATCTACCACATGAACCGTGCGAACCTTCGTGTCGCTGTTGCCGGAGGAATCCTGCACGTAGTAAGTAACCGTATAGTCACCTACCGTAGTCATGTCGACTGTGAAAGTCGTGACGATCGCGCCGGACAAATCTCCGTTGTAATTGTCGGAAGCACTGGCTCCAGGATCCACATAGGGTCCACTGTTGACCTCAACGGTCAACGGATTATCCCCGAACATGACAATGACCGGATCAGTGGTGTCAACCACATGGACTGCACGCGTTGCCGTGCCTGTATTGCCGGCCGTGTCGGTAACCGAATAGATCACCGAATAGGTGCCAATCAGACTCGGGTTCACGTTGGAACTTGCCGTAATGCTGCCGGTAAGATCACCGTCCACATCGTCCAGAGCGGTTGCGCCTGGATCAGAGTACGATCCGCTGTTTACTTCGAAGTAAAGCGGATTGTCTCCAAGAATGGTAATGACCGGCGGCACATCGTCTTCTGGTTCGCAAACATGAACCGTGCGAACCTTTGTATCGCTGTTGCCGGAGGAATCCTGCACGTAGTAAGTAACCGTATAGTCACCTACCGTAGTCATGTCGACTGTGGAAGTCGTGACGATACTGCCGGAAATGTCACCATCGTAGTTGTCCCATGCTGTGGCACCCGGATCCACATAAGGACCGGAATTAACCACAACATAAATCGGATCCGGTGGATTCATAGAAATGACCGGGTCAGTGGTGTCTACCACATAGACCATACGCACTACCGGCACGGCTGTGTTACCAGCGGCATCACTGACCTCGTAGGTCACCGTGTAGGTACCAACCACAGTCATATCGACTGTCGACGTTGTGGAAATGTCGCCGGAAATGTCGCCGTCGACGTTATCCCAGGCGGTTGCGCCCGGATCCACGTAGGGACCGCTGTTGACCTCAACGGTCAACGGAGTGACTCCGTTCATGGTGATAATCGGCGGCACGTCGTCGATGCCTGGATTACGATTGACCCAGACGGCCGATACAGCTTCCAGCTCTTCCATAGTCGGCTGCTCGGTCAGGCCATCGGGGTTACTCGGCGGAGTAATCCAGTACGGGACCAAATAGGCCCAGATTTCGGTGGCACACGTGTCTTCGCCACCTTGAATGAACCAGGTACTCCACTGACCGTCAGCGTTGATGTCGGTAAGCGGCAGTTCAGCCGAAGGCTTCACCCACCACTCGCCGGCAACTTGAATGTAGATCACAACCTTGTACCACTCCAAATGGAGACTGGAGGCCGTACCGCGAATGGTACCGTCGTCAGACCCATAGACTGGCACGTAGGTAAAAGCGATCAGCGGCACTCGATTGACTGCCACCGACGAAGTCGCCTCGGGAATAACCGGCGCGTCGGCCTTGAGCACACTGCTCTTGGTTGATGTCGGAAAGACACTGCATGGCACTTCGGTGCCTGCTGGTACCAGGTAAGCGGCAACATCGGTTGCATCACTGTCTGTCTCAACGACGGTAATGTCGCAATACCAAGCGCCATCAGTTGCAATTGGCGTCAAAACGTCGCAGTCGGGCTTGAGATACCACACCCCGTCAACCAGGATGTAGACTGCCACCCGCCAGGCCGAAGGATTCACCTCGGTCACGATTCCATGAACAACCCCATAAGGATCACCAAATAGCGGAATACTCGTGAACTCGATAGTTCCATCGCCGCCGTAGATAACCGGCTGCCTGGTAACCTGCGAGACTGCAAGCGCGTCGGGAATGTAGGGCTGACTGCTTTGGTAAGCCGGATCACTCCCGCACATAGGCACTTCGGTGCCGTTCTCGACCAAGTAGACAACGTACTGAGTAGCGAACTCATCGACTCCACCCGTCACAACCGGGCACGACCAGGTACCATCCGCATTGATTGGCGTATAGGCCTGGTTACCGTAGTTTGGCTTGACGTAGTAAAGTCCGTCGACGTACAGATAGACCACCACCTTGTAGTTGCTGCTCATCCCGGAAGGAATTCCACTGACCGTTCCCGAAAGCACGCCGGTGGTGTCGCCGTATTCGGGCACACCGGTAACACTCAAGGTGAGATCAACTGGGTCTCCGGGATCGCCTACTTCAAGTTCGTCGAAATAATGCTCGACTGGCTGATACATCGTACCGTCGTCAGTGGTGCCGGTGATTCGAATCATGTAATTCCCGGGTCCGACGTCAAACGACGCGAAAAGGTAGCTTCCATCACTGCGTACGATGTTAACGCTGGTCATCTGCGTTTCTTCACCCGTAAGATGAACCTCATGGGTCTGAAGAAACGAATACGGAACCGGGATCAGTCCCCATACGGCCGAACTCCAGTAGTAGTACGCAGAGTTAAACCAGTATACCAACTGGCCGCCGTATTGGAGATCCGTCTCGATCAACGTGACGTTCTCGACTACTCCAAACCGCTGCGTCGGTTCTTGATCGGTGGGCCAATATTGCCCATCGTCATCGTTGAACTCGAACAGCTGGAATGTCACGGTCTGGGCTTCGGGGTTGGTGATGTAGGCACGCAATGCCCAGGTGTCATCGCCGGTATCCTTGACTCCAGCATTGAAGTCAAAGGTAGGCGTAGACGTTCCAGGTTGCGGACAACCTACCAGCAGGACCGCGGCAAAAAGCACTGCCACGATCGACAAAATGGGACCTGCGAAACTTGTCTTGTTCATCTTTCTTTCCTCCTGATTGGATTCCAAAATCAACCCGCTCAACATAGAACGGATACTATTCATCAACACACTACACACTACGCAATCAAGCTTTTCCTTTCCTGAAGTTATTTCTCCAAGCGCCATCCTCCTTGTTTAAGCCTAAAAACTAGGCTCTCTTGGCCATTTTTCAACTCAATTTACCCTAAAATGTTAAATATCATAACGACAAAATCAAAGAAATTGTCGGTTTCTAACTTTACTTTATTTTGGCACTTTTGTCAAGTCTTAACACTTTTTTAAAAAAGCTAAAAAATCCTTTAAATTAAAGGATTTTTTAGCTAAATTTAGTTTAATCTTATCTTTTGATATTTGACTAATTAAAATAATACTTATAATTTTAACTTACAAAGGAGGATTAATAATGAAAACTAAGGTAATTGCTTGCGATGTTTATGGCACTATACTTGCAACAGATGATCCAGAAAACGCCATGCCACCACGAAAAGGTTTTTTGGCTTTTGTTGCAAACTGCCGAAAAAATGGGATAACGATTGTTACAACCTCAGATAACGATCTTACCCTAACCAAGATTGACCTTGAAGAATCAGGCGTTTGCCTTAGCAGCTTCGATCATTTTTTCCAAATGAAACGAGGCCTTCCAAAAAATTTCCAAGTTGTACTTGATTTTTTTGGGATTAGAGCTGAACAGCTCTTAGTCATCGGCGATCGAAGTGACCTAGATATTTCTCCAGCCCAACAAATTGGTTGCCAAGTAAAAGAGGTTCCTGAATACGAAGGATATGGCGACCAATTCGATTGGCAAGAAATAAAGATTACCTAAAAGCCTAGGCATTGTCTAGGCTTTTTTTACAAACTAAATTATTTTAAATCAATTGAAATAATAGCTACATCTTTAAGCGGTCTGTCATTGCCGTCAGTTTCAATTTCTTGAATTTTCATAACAATATCCATTCCATCAATAACTTTACCAAAATTTGTATGATGTCCATCAAGCCAAGAAGTAGCATCAGCTGTTACAATAAAAAACTGACTACCATTGGTGTTTGGTCCAGAATTTGCCATAGCTAAAGAACCTTGAACTAATTTATGGTTGTTAATTTCATCTTCAAATTGATAACCAGGGCCACCTGTCCCCCACCTTGATTTCATTGAATCGTCCTTACTTAACGGATCTCCACCTTGAATCATAAAATCTTTAATTACTCGATGAAATTTAGTTCCATCGTAAAAACCATCTTTAGCTAATTTAATAAAATTATTAACTGTAGCTGGAGAATCATCACCAAAAAATTCAACCGTAAATGACCCAAGATTTGTATTGATTGTAGCCTGAGTATATTCAGGCTTTTCTTGATTTAATGTGTCTGGCATTTTATTAGTATTAATATTTTTATTATTTTTAGAAGCAGATCCGAATTGAAGGGTTATCCCATTAGAATCATCGTTGGAATTATTAACACTAGTATTTTGACTACAACCAGTTAGAACTAAAAACCCTAACAAAGTAATAATTAAAAATTTTTTCATAATTTAAGTTATAAAAAATTAATAATAATTCCGAGTAAGGCATGACCAAAACCCATAATAGCGGTAACTATTGCAAAAACAATATGAATTTTATAATAATTTTTAATGATTCCTTTTTTGCCTAAATACGGTATTGTTAAAGTGATTAACAATAATATAATTGTAGTAAGGCCACCCCAAACAATCATTGGTTTTCCTAAAATAGGATAATAAGCAATTTCATTAAGCATAGATTTAAGTTAATTAATAATAACTAGCTTAATTATAACAAAAGCAAGATATTTTACCACCTTGCTTTTGTTGTAATATGGATTTTTAATTTATAATTTCAAAATCAACTTCGCTTCCAGTTTTCTTTTTTTCTAAAGAAATACTTTCAACCTCATCCATAGTATCTAGATCATTTACCTTAATATAATTATTTGAGAAAGTATAAAGATTATCATCAATATAAAGGCTTCGCTTTACAGTGTTATCATAATACCTATAACCACCCCAATAATCCGAAGAAGAAGGTTTGCCACCGTCTGAGTGATCAATTTTTCCTTTAAGTTCAAAACCATTTTCATCAACATTAATGACTGCAGCGCCAACAAAAGTTATATCGCCCCAGCGATTATTGCCAAGACTTTCTCTAATCGAAACGGGTACGGCTAAAAGATTTTTTTCTTTTGAGAATAAAAAGGCTTTATGGTCGTGCAAGGCAATAGAATCAGAGCCAGAGTCACCCATTACATAAACGTCTACTTCTTTAGGGTCAGAAATATCTGAAACGTCAAACAATGAAAGCTTTAAACCTTTAGTTCTTACTCCACCCCATTCAGTCTCACCAGTATCTTTACCAAAGCCAATTAGCAAATTGTCATCATAAGGATGAAGATAATTTGAAAAACCAGGAATCTTTAATTCTCCTAAAACTTTTGGGTTTTTAGGATTACTTAAATCAATAGCAAATAATGGATCCATTTGCTTAAAAGTAACCATATAGGCTCGATTTTGCATGAAACGAACTGAATAAATTCTTTCACCTTCGGCTAATTTTTCAACAGAGCCAACAACGTTTAAATTTTCATCTAAAACGTATAAATTATTATATGATTCGATTCGTTCATCTTGATATCTAGACCAAGTACTATTTTTAGTCGTAGCAATCCTAAAATATCCATTATGTTCATCCATTGAAAACTGATTTAAAACATTACCAGTTACTTCCCCACTTGCTTTATAATCTAGATTACCTTTATTAATCGCAACTTTATGAATAACAGTTTTTTCTAACTCTGCTGAAAGTTCTTCGTATTTATCATTCATTGCTTTTTCTAACTCATCTTCTAAGTCTTGCTGTTGCTGATCTGTTAAACCAGCTTGGTAGCGTTCAAGAATATAGGTAATTTTTTGCATTTTTTCTTCTGGTGAAAGGATATAATTTTCTACAGCTTTAATATTATAAATTTTTTCCTGATCTTTAGCATCTAATCTAGGAAAAACAATATCTTCTAAAACTTCCATTGCTAATTGATACTCACTAATATATTTAGTGTAAGTAATATAAAGATTATTTTGAGATACATACATATTCTGACTATAAGACATTAAATAAGTATCTCCATTGATTTGACTTTCATCATCTTTAATATTAATAGCACTAACAGTTGTAAAATTATAACTTGAATAAGGAATATCAAAATAATAAATATCAGGGACAAAACAGCGAGAGCTACTTTCACAACTATTTGCTAAAACTTCACCATTTTCTATAATCCTTGGAATAATTGGCTCATCGGCAATATAGTAATAATTATAAAGACTAGTGACAAAATAAACATAATCACCAATCATTCTTGAATTAGTATAGTTACCTTCAAAATCTATATCGCGAACCTGTTTTGGATTTTTAGGGTCGGTTACATCAAAAACTTTAAAGAAAGTATAAGAACTTCGGCGTCTGAATTTTAGATAAGGTTCAATATCGTTTTGATTCTGACCATAAATTACTAACCGGTTGCCAGAAATATAAATATCAGAAGGTCTGTCTTTGAATTCAATCTTACTTAAAACTTCTGCACCTTCTGGAGGGTAAGCATCAACGATGAATAAATTATTTTTAACAACTGCATAAATATATTTACCATCAGTTTTAATAATATCTGCCTCGTCTACGCCCTCAACTTGAACATTGGTCTGAGAATAATCATCACTACCACCACCTCTACCAGTAGCCTCTTCTAAGGCTTGGGTTGGGGCTAATCCCAAATCCATATCTGCTTCAACCATATCGACTGCTATGGCCTTATTTCTAACACCAACTCCACCATAATAACTGCTACCAGTAGTTGAATTTTCTTCCAAAAAAGCAGCAAGCTCTTCAGAGCTAGAAAATTTCTTAATTTGGCTTTGAGCAGCTAAAGAATCTTGAATATCAGTATAAGAAACAGGTCCGTCGTCATTGACTATGGGTTCAGCTGGTTCTTGCTGCCAAGGTAATTTAAAAGAACAGCCACTAATAACAAAGGCTGCTGTTAATAAAATAGCGCTTAGTTTTAAAATTTGAGGTTTTTTCATAAAATTTAATTAAAAATCTTTAATTAATTATAACACCTATAATATAAAACGAAAAAAATACTAAAAAGTAACAGAAATTTTATTTTATTCTATATTTAATATTTTACAATTTATAGTTCTATCTTTTTGGACAATATCAATAACATCTCCTATCTTATGACCCATAATAGCAGAACCAATTGGAGAATTGTGAGAAATTATACCTTTTAATAAATTAACTTCACTTGAACCAAGAATTTGAAAAAACTTTTTTTCACCATTTATTTCTAAAGTTACTTTACTTCCAAGCTGAACGGTATTTACATCCTTATCAATTTTAATTATTTTTGCAGTACCTAAATGATTTCCTAAGTCAGTAATCTTTTGATTTATACCCCTAAGCTTTCCTTTAGCAATTTGATAAGCCGCGTTCTCACTTAAATCCCCTAGCTCTGCTAAGCGTCTGACTTCTTTAGCTAGTTTTGGTTGGACTATTTTTTTAAGCTTATTTAATTCTTCTGTGAGCTCATCAAACTTTTCCTGGGTTAAGTTTGGATCAGGCTTAAGATGAGTATATTTTCCTGGTTTTCGAATTGGAACTCTCATATAGTTATTTTAGCATAAAAAAAGCCCTTGAGTAATAAACTCAGGGCTTAAAGGTTTTACGGGATCAAATCTCCAAAATCGACGTAAATGCGTCCATCAATACAACCATTGGCAAAAGCCAACTGGGTATCTGATCCTTCTAAAAAAATCATCTTGTGATACCAGCCTTCGACGTAGAAATTGATTACACTTTTTTGAGTGTCTGCGTCATAGATGAAAATCAGCGACGGATTATCATAGGCAATGGTGCCATCATTTGGATCAACTACCGGTCCGCTAAAATGAGCCATAACGGCCAGATAATTCATTTGGCCGCGGGACCAGGCATAGCCTTTAATGTTTCCATTGTGATGAAGAACCCAGTATACACTGTCATCAACTTCGTTGAAAACGGTCAATTGACCTCCGTTGTTGCCGTCTGCCAGCGCATAATAGTCGCCATTGGCAGCATATGCGGGAATATCCCATTTGACCGAACCGTCCGGCGAATAAACCGCCGTATTCCATCGGCCTTGGTCAAAAGGCGGACAAAGAGGCAGTGGCGGGTCAATCGGACCAATTGGGCAGCCAGTCAAAATGATGGCTACAAGTAAAACCGTAAAAAACAAAATGGATCTTTTCATGTCTTTCTCCTTAAGTTGATCCTAATGTTAGTCAAAGAACTCCACCAAAAAAATAGCACTAAATAAAATTTTAGTCAAAAAAAGACCATACATATTTTAGGTCTTTTTTACATATTAAATTATTCTAAATTATTGCCAAACTTAAGACTAGCTGAACCTAAATCTTCAAACTCTTTAATCAACTGATTCCAGGTGTCTCCAAAATGTTTTAAAGCGGCATTTTCATCAACAATCCAAGAAAGAGTCATATCGTCATTTACATAAAAAACTTCTGGATATTTTTTATTTTTTATCAATAAACCAGCTTTAATATCACTAAACTCTATTTCCTCACCACTGATATCTGAAATTTCTGAAGTACCAGAAGTGGTATTTATAAACTCTCTAGTGATTGGGCCAAAAAAGCCAAAGGCTGGAATATTATTATCTGCTTGAAATTTAGCTAAGGCTGTTTGAGTTAGACTGCCAAAGTAGTTTGTTTCATTGCCTTTTGAACCAGGCCCTACTTCTGCAATAGTATAACCAAGACTGTTTAAATATTCTTGAAGTCTTTTAACATCATCACCTGAACTGCCAAGTTTTAAATCGCTATCAAATGATCCCAAAATAGAAACTTGGGTACCTGAATACGATTCAATTTCTTCTTGAATATCTTCTAATAAATTCTTAGTGGTTATTTCCACTCTATTAACTACTAAATCAGAAAAAGTAGCTTCAATGTCGTTGATTCCATCTCCATCTAAATCAATTTGTTTTGTCTCTCCTAAAGCTAAGGTTACTGTAGTTGGTTCTGATTGAAATGTTAAAGTGACTATTTTATTTTCTAAATTAAGATTACTTACTCCAAAACTATGTTGTTGGGTTGATTTTGTAGTACTTACTTTTGTTATAAAGTTTACTTTAGAATTAATATAATTTAAAACGTTGACTCCTTTTGAATCAATATGGCCAACTGAACCAACTTGGCCCATTCCAATAGTTGCACTATTTGCCCCTACACCTACGGCTGGTGGTGGAGGTGGAGCTGCCCCACCAATTTTAACACAAACTCCATCTACTAAATTATAGCCATCATCACAAGTGGCTACTCCACAAGTTGGATAGGCATTGTAAGTTGCTGCGTTTTCTACAGTTGGACATATTGGTGTGTCTTCAGTTGTGAAACTCCAAGTTGTCGTGTCTGAAATACCTGCATAGCTATTGCCTGACGTATCATCAAAGGCAGTGGCATCTATTTGAATATAATAGCTTGTTTCGTAAGATAAAGTTGAGGTTGGATTTATTTCTATTGTAGCTGTGCCCGAGCCACTAATGTTAGTGCTGGCTGTAACCGGGATTGCTTCAAAGACAGTATCTGTTGAATCATATATTGTAATATTTCCTGTTTCTACATCTACTGCTTCATTAAAAGTTAAAACTAAATTGGCTGTAGTGGTTACTCCTGTTAAATTATCAGTTGGTGAAAGGGTTGCTGTTGGGTTGGTAAAATCGCCAGTTGTAAAGCTCCAAGTTGTAGAATCACTTATTCCTGCGTAGCTATTACCTGACGTATCATCAAAAGCTGTAGCATCTATTTGAACATAATAGCCTGTTGATTCTGTAAAAGTTGAAGTTGGGGTTATTTCAATTGTGGCTGAACCTGAGCCACTGACATTAGTAGTGGCTGTTACTGGGATTTGTTCAAAAAGGTTATCTCCTGAATCATAGATTGTAATATTTCCTGTTTCTACATCTACTGTTTCGTCAAATGTTAAAATAAGTTTAGCTGTTGTAGTTACTCCTGTGGAGTCGTCTGCAGGAAAGTAGTCTGAGACTGATGGGTTGGTGGAATCAGTATCTGCAGCCAACCAATTACCAATATTTTCAGCAAATTGAGCATTATCTTCATCGCTCCAGTCGCCACCCCATTCATTATTGCAAAACATGCTAAAATCTAAATGAGTCAAAACGTTTTCATCTTCACCCCAAAGGGTAGATACATTTTCAGTAAACAATGATGTGCCTCCGTTAGCACTAGACCATTGAGAGTTAATAGTTGTTACAGAATTTACTAAGGAATGGCCCACATAAGATACGTTAAGATCATAAGGGTTAGACCCCACATAACTGCCATAACTACCTCCGACGACACTAAGCATGGAATTATCCCATGTTAGAAAATTATCATTTTCACCAGCCATAAAAACACGTTTACCAGTTGCAATAAAATCCTGTATTTGAGTTTTTTCCTCGCTAGATAAAGTTGATGATGTCCATCTTCTGTCAATAAAAAGAGCGTCATAATCTGTTAATGTAACGCCTTCCAAACTTTCAACGCTCGTAATATTCTCAGCACCTCCAAATGCCGTCTGAATAACGGCATTGAAATTTGAACAATAACTATGGCCATAAGTATATGTTCCAGCATAATCATAGACTAAAAGGGTCTTCGCATATAACCGTATAGGTAAAATAATGAAAAAACTAAACAAAAAGATAATGAGAAGTAATTTTTTTCTACTATTTTTCATAATAATATAAATATTTATTACTTACTAATAAATCCTCTAGTAATAATACCAAAATAACCAGCAGTTGGAAAAATATTATTAGCTTTTTGAAAGGCTGACAATGCAGTTTTAGTTAATGGGCCAAAATAAGTAGTTTCATTTCCAGGTGAACCGTAACTTGTTTCAGCTAAATTAAATCCATTATTGTTTAAATATTTCTGAAGCTGCCTAACATCTTCTCCTTTTAAACCAAGGTAAAGATTTCTAGTAAAATTATAAATTGAATTAGATGGTTTAATTATTTCTAATGTTTCTTTTTCTTCTTCAACAACAGCTTCAACTTCTTTATGTAAATCTATTAAAGTAAGTTCAACTCGATTAACAATTAAATCACTAAAAGTTGCTTTAATATCATTAATTCCATCATTATTTAAATCTACAAGCTTTGTTTCACCAAGATCTAATTCAATTTCTACCGGTTCTGATTGAAATAATATTTTAATCTTTTTAGTATGTAAATCTAGATTTTTAATATATGCACTGTGATTAGTTGTATTATTTTGACCACTAAGCTGAACTTTAAAATTTGCTTTAGCCCAAATATACATTAAAACATTTATTCCATTGGTATCTACAGTACTGATATTTCCTGTTTCATACATACCAATTGTAGCTTCAGAGGTTCCTGCACCAATGGAAGGCGGAGGCGGAGGAGCTGCCCCACCAATTTTAACACAAACTCCATCTACTAAATTATAGCCATCATCACAAGTGGCTACTCCACAAGTTGGATAGGCATTGTAAGTTGCTGCGTTTTCTACAGTTGGACATATTGGTGTGTCTTCAGTTGTGAAACTCCAAGTTGTCGTGTCTGAAATACCTGCATAGCTATTGCCTGACGTATCATCAAAGGCAGTGGCATCTATTTGAATATAATAGCTTGTTTCGTAAGATAAAGTTGAGGTTGGATTTATTTCTATTGTAGCTGTGCCCGAGCCACTAATGTTAGTGCTGGCTGTAACCGGGATTGCTTCAAAGACAGTATTTGTTGAATCATATATTGTAATATTTCCTGTTTCTACATCTACTGCTTCGTCAAAAGTTAAAACTAAATTGGCTGTAGTGGTTACTCCTGTTAAATTATCAGTTGGAAAGTAAACAGAGACTGAAGGATCAAGATTGTCTACTGTAAAACTAGTTGAGGTAGCACGAGCAGATGAATCAACTGTGCCATCGTTTACCCGAAAGGCAAATTGAATGTCATCTTGATCAGTATTATCTATTTGATTTTGAGAATTCCAAACAATAGTATGTTCTGTACCTGTCCAATCAGTAGCTGAAGATTTAGAGCCATCTTCGCCAGTCATATCTCCTGCTACTAAATCATTCCATGTGGCTCCTCCATCATCTGAATACTGCCACTCTAAAGTAGTACAACCATCAGTATCTGCATCTTGGACTCTAAAAAGAATGTTAACATTACCAGTGCCATCTGTATCTTGAGTAACTGTGCCTAAGACGTTATTTGAAGTATGACCTACTATTGGGGCAGTATTAGTATCGGCAGGAAACTCAAAAACACTTAAAGTATCATCATCCAAAGCAGCTACAAAAATATAATTTCCAGATCTAGCAAGTCCGTAAGCCCAATCAAGATAATTTGGTGACCCATCACCCTGAATATTATCTTCTAAAGTAATATTGCCGTTAGCAACGTCTGATATATCAAAAGCACCCAAAGAATTATCACTAGCCGAGGCAACATAAGCATAATCTCCTGCTACAACAATACCTGCAGACAAACCAAGATAATTAGGTGAACCTGCTCCAGCAATATGAGCCTTTTTGGTAATATTGCCGTTAGCAACGTCGGATATATCAAATGCAACTAAACTATTATCAAAAATAGTAGAGACATAAGCATAATCTCCTACAACTGAAACATCATATGCTCCATTCAAATAATTTGGGGAACCTGCTCCAGTAATATGAGCCTTTTTAGTAATATTGCCGTTAGCAACGTCTGATATATCAAAGACAACCAAAGCATCATCATCACGTGAGGTAACATACGCATAATCACCCTCAACAAAAACATCTGAAGGCCAAGCTAAATAATTCGGTGAATGTGTTCCTGAAATATGAGCCTTTTTAGTAATATTGCCGTTAGCAACGTCGGATATATCAAAAACTGATAAGGCATGATCTGAATAAGAAGTTACGAAAGCATAATCACCCGACACAAAAACTCCTATTGGTGAATTTAAATAATTTGGGGAACCTGCTCCAGTAATATGAGCCTTTTTAGTAATATTGCCGTTAGCAACGTCTGATATATCAAAGACAACCAAAGTATCATCGTCAGTGCCAGTAACATATACATAATCACCTGAAACAGCTAAATTAGTAGCATTTTGCAAATAATTCGGCGAACCAATTCCAGTAATATGAGCCTTTTTAGTAATATTGCCGTTAGCAACGTCTGATATATCAAACGCAACTAAGCTATTATCAGAGTTCCCAGCCGCATAAGCATAATTACCAGAAACCTCGACTTTCCTTATCTCATTCAAATAATTAGGTGAACCCATTCCACTTATATGAGCTTTATGGGTAAATTCAATTGCGTAAGTAGATAATGGAAAAAATATAAACAAACAACAGAATATAAAAATTAAATTTTTTTTGGTGTTCTTCATAAATAAATAATATATTATATATCTTTTATTATAATCAAAAACCACTTAAATGAAAACATTTAAAACTAATTATTATTAATAATCCCACGAGTTAAAGGTCCAAAAAAACCATACGCTGGAAGATTATTTACTTCTTGAAATTTAATTAAAGCTTGTTTGGTTAAATTACCAAAATAGTCAGTCTCATTTCCAAGTGAACCAACACCTTGATTGGCTAAAGTAAAATCATTTTGGTTTAAAAATTGTTGAAGTCTTTTAACGTCGTCGCCAGTCATTCCAAGCTTTAAGTCACGAGTAAAATTACTTGTTTGAATAGTAATACTTTCTCCATCTTCAAAGATAGTATCATTAGAAATAATTATTATTTGATTCCATTGGTAACCATGGGAATTGAAAGTTTGTTCGTTTTCAATCCATCTTTTTAAATTATTTTGAATTAAATATACTTTTGGTGAATTTGAATATTTAATTAACTTTCCTTCATAATTTGTTGATTCTTCTTCCAAAAGGTTCTTAGTGGTTATTTCCACTCTATTAACTACTAAATCAGAAAAAGTAGCTTCAA